>Ga0116231_10006971_pt1 | contig 21089 bp, 15 predicted proteins | sample S1TSphgellanicum_2_FD_89695 | JGI IMG/M metagenome (GOLD analysis project Ga0116231, IMG submission 89695) | Host-associated microbial communities from peat moss isolated from Minnesota, USA - S1T2_Fd - Sphagnum magellanicum MG | ecosystem: Host-associated > Plants > Peat moss > Unclassified...
AGGCAAACCTTCAAGCACGAATGGCTGACCGGAACCCAGCTGCGGAAGTCGGATGATCTCGATCGCGACCTCGCCACCGCCAACGCCTACGTCCAGGCGCTCTTACCGCCGCCGTTGCGGGAGGGTCCCATCCGGGCGGACTGGCTCTACCACCCTTGCGCACTTCTCGGCGGCGACGCGTTCGGCTACGGGGCTCTGTCGGCTGGATTGTTCGCCGGCTATCTCATCGACGTCTCCGGACATGGGGCGGGGGCCGCTTTACACAGCGTCGCCGTCATGAACGTTTTGCGCCAACGGGCGCTACCGAATGCCGACATGGCTAAACCTGCGGACGTGTTGGCGGCGCTGAACGCCATGTTCCAGATGGATAGTCACGCCGACATGTATTTCACGATCTGGTATGGGGTGTACGACGCCGCGGCGCGGAGGTTGGAGTTTGCAAGCGCTGGACATCATCCGGCGTTTCTCCTCTCCTCAGACCGGTCGACTGCAATGCCGCTGCAGACCCGAAATTTGTTGATCGGCGCCATGCCGGACGTCCCTTTCGTTTCGGACACGGTTTATGTGCCTGAAGGCGCTTCACTTTACGTCTTCAGCGACGGAGTGTTCGAAATCGTCGCCAAGGATGGGCGCCAGTGGGGCCTTGACGATTTCCTGCCGCTCATCCTGCAGCCGGCGTCGGATGGAGTAAGCGAACCGGAGCGCTTGTTCAGGGTCGTGCGCGGTGCGGCAAAGGACGGCGCCCTGGAGGACGACTTCACCCTGGTCGTGCTCAGTTTCGACTGAGCGCTTGGAGAGGACAGACCGATCCTGCCGATCCTGGGTCCTCGTCGGCTATTGCGCCCCTCCACTTGAGGCGCCTTGTGCGCCGGACTTGCGTTGCGGGGCGGGCATGGCGCTCTTCAGCCGGTTGAGGTCGGCCTGTATCGAGGTCACCTGGAGGGCCGCGGCGTTTAGCACCTCTAAGTCTTCACTCCCCCTAACCCGCTGGAAGAGCGCGTCCAACTCCCCGATCCGCGCCCTGGCCTTGGCGGCGTTGTCCTGTGAGAGCTTGTACGCGTCTTTTTCGGCTCGGCCGGCGAAAATCCACGGCTTTGGTCCGCTGGCCGCGCGGGCGATTTCTGCGAAGGTCTGGCGGGCCGCGGCGTCCATGGCCTGGTATTTTCGACGCTCAGCCTCCGTAAAGGCGGGCCTTGCCAGGGCGAAATCCGCTGAAAGCGTTTGGAACGCCGTTAGTTCCGAGTGCGCCGCAGCGACCTTGGCCTCGCCGTCCTTAGCTTGGCCGAAGGCTCCAAGGGCGCTCCTCATGGCGGCGCGTGCTTTTCTCACCGTGTCGATTTGATCTGCGCCGGCGCTAGACGCTCCGGACCCGGATGAGGCGCCGCTTAGGCCCCAGCCCGGATTATGGAGGACAGGTTTGAGGAGGGCGTCCGCATCGCGGCTCAGGGAAGCGGTTTCGCCAGCAGCAGCGTCTCCAGCGCGCCGGTTCATGTCCGCTATTAATGAAGCGCTCGTAGCGGCCGCGTCCGGTCGACCCGCCAAAGCACGAAATTTGGCGTCGAGATCGGCTAGTCTGTCTGCGGCCGCCTTCAGCGCGGCCGTCTCCTTGCGCGGACGGCCCGCCTTATCTGCGTCGGCGGCGAGGGCTGAGACTTCAGTCGCAAGGGGCGGGGGCGCCATGGGCGCAGCGACCGCCGGTGCGGACGCGGCGGGCCCCTGAGCCGACTGAGCGGCCACGGTTGGCGGCGCGGAACGGGGAGGGCGCGCGCCAAGGCCGCGGCTCGCCATGATCATTACGCCAGCCCCTCCAACAAGAAGCATGCCGACGGCGACAGCGATGATCAGCGGGCCCCGGCGCTTATGGCCCGGGCCGTCCTTCGCAAGCGCTTCGCTCGATGCCGCCTTGAGCTCGGAGGGCCCGGCATGGAGGGGGCGGTCATGATCGGTCGCTAGGCCGCCAGAGCGATCTGCGGGCGGCGAAGGGGGCGAGGGCGTGACAGCGATCCTTGTCGCTTCGTCGTCCGTGGGTGCGACGTCGGCGTCGAACATGCGCAGCCACTGGCCGATGGTCTGCGGACGATCGGACGGCTTGGGCGCCATCGCGGCGTCGACGGCTTTGGTGAAAGTCGCGCTGAAGCCCGACCACTCCCGGGAGGATAGGGATTGGCCAAGTCCGCCGTGGAGCCGTTCTAGAACCTCAGGCGGTTTCTCACCGGTCACGCATTCGTAGAGCGTGACTCCTAAGGCGTAGATGTCGGTCCACGGGCCTTGGGGGTAGGTTTTGACGTATTGTTCGATGGCGGCGTAAGGCGGCGTGTAAAAGGTTACCTTGGTGCTTGTGGCCTGGCCGGCGTCGAAGCGGGCGGATCCGAAGTCGATCAGCACCGATCGTCCTGTGTCGTCCACCAGTATATTCGCCGGTTTAATGTCCCGATGCAGGACGCCAGCACGGTGCGCCCGATCCAGCCCCTCTGCGATCGGGCGGATAATGGCGAGGAGGCTGGCCTCGTCGAACCGGCGTCCGGCCTTGAGCATTCTGGAGAGGGACAAGCCCACTTCAAAGTCCATCACCATGTAGGCTGTACCGTTAATCTCAAATAGACTCCGGACACTGACTATATTTGGGTGGCGATCGGGCTTGGAGAGATTCCAGAGGACTTTAGCCTCCTCTAGGAACTTCTGAAGTCCGAGGGCGTATATCTCCTCAGACGTCGAATCGTTTGGCGCGACGGTCGTGTCGTCACGGCGATCGCTTATGGCGCTGGGGAAGTACTCTTTGATGGCGACCAGCTCATCGAAATAAAGCCCTCGGCCGCGGTAAACGATGCCGAAGCCGCCCACGCCAAGGACCTCTTCAAGGCGCCACTCCCGCAGGAGGGCGCCCTCGGGCAAGGCCTTATTATGATAGGGAGCGCTCACCGATGGCTTATCCTCGTACGACGACGTTAGACGGTCGGAAGGTTGGCGCCCTTGGCGCGCATTTGCTAGCGTCGGCGTTGGTCTGGGGGCAGGAAACGCGCTTATGGCGTTCGTGAGCGTGGCTAGAACGCACATAGGTTGTAAACGCAACCTCAATGAAGATGCCTTCCTTGACCGACCCGACGTGGGGTTGTGGGCCATTGCGGACGGTATGGGCGGTCACGACCGTGGGGAGGTCGCCAGCGCCAAGGTCATCGCCAGCCTCAATGCCGCAGCACATGGCTCAAGCCTTCTGGCGAGAGCCCTAGCGGCTCGGTCCGCCTTGTGCGACGTCAACGCTGAGCTGGTTCGGCTGGGGAGGGAGGCGCCGGTACCTGGGACCATCGGCGCCACGGTGGTTGCGCTCCTGTGCGATGGCAAAGCCTTCATGTGCGTATGGGCCGGGGACAGCCGCGCCTACCGGGTTCGATGCGGCGACGTGCAGGCCTTGACCCGCGACCACAGCCTCGTCCAGCGTCTGGTGGATGCGGGCGAGATAAGTCAGGTTGACGCCCGCGACCATCCCAACGCCAACGTGATCACCCGCGCCGTCGGCGCCGACCCGGTGCTGGAGGTTGACCTTATTCAAGACGACGTCCAACCGGGCGACATATTCGTCCTCACCAGCGACGGCGTGACGCGTCTGGTCACCGAGGGCGAGCTTCTCGCGAGACTTGACAGGGCGGCCTTGTCCGCATCCGCTGACCGTATCGTCGATCTTGTTCTGTCGCGGGGGGCCCCCGACAATCTGACCCTCATTCTCGTCGCTGTTCCCGAGCGCCGTAAACGCTAATGCGCACGCGGGAGGGTTTCTCCGCCAGGGGTAGCGGCGGCGGGTGCGATCATCGGCCCTCAAACCGCGGCGGTCGCTTTTCGCGGTAACTTGTCAGGCCTTCGCGAAAGTCCTGCGTCTGAGTGCATCGATCCTGCTCGCGGTCGGCATGCGCGAAGCCGACAGCGTAAGGCTGGTCCGGGGCCGTCCAGATTTGGGCTTTAATGGCCGCCAGGGCGCGGGGGGCTGCATTTTGGGCGATGCCTACCGCATAAGCGTGAGCGTGGCCCATGAGCTTGTCGTCGTCCAGGACGGCGTTGACGACTCCCAAGTGTTCCGCTTCGACGCCGTCGAACCGACGCGCCGTATAAAGCAGGTCCGCGGCCCGCGCCGTCCCGACGAGCCGCGTCAGGAGCCAGCCGGAGCCTTTCTCCGCGGGCACGCCCAGGCGGGAGAAGGTGCAATTCATCACGGCGGACCGGGCTGCGAAGCGAATGTCGCAGTGTAGGGCTAAGATGAGACCCCAGCCGAAAGCGGGTCCGTTAATCGCTGCAATCGTGGGTTTGCGCGATGTCACCAACGCGCCCCAACCGCCCTTAAAGGCATCGATCAGGGGCGGTCCTATATCGTCCCCCCATTGAGGCTCGGACCCGGCTAGGGCCGCGCTGGCGTCCACCCCGCCGGACGCGCCTGTTCCGATGACGCTGAGGTCGAGACCTGCGCAAAAGCCGCGGCCGGCGCCGGTGATCAGGATGACCCTGGCCTCTGCGTCGGATGCTGCCCGCCTCACTTCAGAAAAGAAGCGGTTGAGCATCGCCGGCGTCAGGGCGTTGAGCTTCTCCGGCCGGTTGAAGGTTATGGTCGCGACACCGTCGGCCAGTCTGTAGGCGATAGGGGCGTCATCGGTCATCGCTGAGTCCTCTCAAGGCGGCCTCGCCAGCCCTGTTCAGCGCGCGGCCGTCACACTGTCCTGCGAATTCTGCGGTCGCGCCAGTATAGGGTTGTGAACAACCGCTCCGCGTCCGAGGCAAAGCGCCGCCCCGGACGCGCGCCAGCGGCGTCAGCCCATTCTGTGCAAAGCGCAGAGTTTATTGCCGTCAGGGTCGCGTAGGTAGGCGAGATAAAGCTTGCCCGCGCCGCCTTCGCGGACCCCCGGGGGATCTTCGCAATCGGTGCCCCCGGCAGCGAGGCCGGCGGCGTGCCATGCGTCCGCCTGGGCAGGCGAGGCGGCGGCAAAGCCTATGGTCCCGCCATTGGCGGGCGTCGCAGGCTCGCCGTTGATGGGCTTAGACACGGAAAAAACGCCCGTCGGGGTCATGTAAAAAATTCGGTGGCCGTCAACCATCGCAGGCGGGACGCCCAAGGCTCCAAGAAGGCTATCATAGAAGGCTTTCGCCCTCTCAAGGTCATTGGTGCCGATCATGATGTGCGAAAACATGCGTGTGTCCTCTTATTGCGCCGATGGCGTCTGTGGGATTTGCTCTATTCCGCGGCGACAGTCCATCCGTGCTGCCCGCCGCACGGAACGCGCGGGCGGCGGCTCTTAGAGCTCCGGCCGATTTGAACGGGGCGAGACACCAACGCCTGCCTTAGCCGCGCTCGCGTAACCGGCCTGAGCCGCTGCCCGTCCGCCGCGCCGTCACACCGGTGCGTCATGCCGAGGCGCTCGGCCGGGCGCTGACGGTCTTGCGCCAGCGTTCTAGGTTGGTCAGGTCTGGCTCATCGGCGAGGCCGATCCATGTGGCGAAATCGAGGGTGGTCAGCAGGCATATGTCAGCGATAGTGAAGGCGTCTCCTGCGAGATAGTCCCTATCGCTAAGCTCCCGGTCGAGCCATCTCTGGGCGCCAGCGAAGGTGTCCCTGTTGGACTCGCCAAAATCTCGGAACTGTTTCAGGAGGTTCGCGGTACGCGGATGGGCGTGGCGCCAGAACGCGCTGACGGGCGCGGTCAGAGTGAACTCAACGCGCCTCACCCACATGTCGACATGCGCCTTTTCCAAGGGCGTGGAGCCGAACAACTGCGGCTTGGGATGGGTTTCTTCAAAAAACCGGCAGATCGCCACGGTTTCGGAAATGCACGCGCCATCGTCCAAGACCAGGGTTGGGACCTGACCCAGGGAATTGCGCGCCTTATGTGCCTCGCTCTTGTGCTCGCGCTTCGTAAGGTTGAGCGGCGTTTCCGGAAGCTCGAGGCCCTTTTCGGCGAGAAATATCCGAACGCGCCTCGGATTGGGCGCTGGAAGCGGCGCGCCATAGAGAATCATCGCCCTCGCCCTCCTTTGGCTTCATGGCTCCGGACCCGGGGGAGATCCTCAGGGTTTGTGTGGATTGATGAGATACTTCGCGCCGGTCGCCTTTCTGTTGTAGGCAAGGATGGTCTCAAGGTTCAGCGCTTCGGCGAGGGAAATCTCTTGGGTGTAGTTGCTGGCGAACGTGGTCTTCAGTTCCGCCGCGACACGATTTCGGAGTTTCGCCGCGCCTTCGGCGCCGATCTTCGCGAGGAAAGGCGTCAGCAGGAAACCCCCTACGCCCCAAGCCATACCGAACGAGCGGTTGAGTTCGGTGGGGCCGAGATCTAAGGCGCCATAGATGTAGACCTGCTTATGAACAGACGACCCGTAGCGGCTGTAGGTCTTCGCGTTGCGGTTTGCGGCGATCTCCATTCCCGTGAGGATCTGGCTGGCGAGCTTTCCGCCGCCGATGGCGTCGAACGCCAGGGTCGCGCCGGTGGCGCACAAAGCGTCGACGAGCTCGTCCATGAACGTTGGGGAGGATGAGTTCACAATATAGGTCGCGCCGATTTCGCGCAGAAACTCGGCCTGAGCGTCGCTGCGGATGATGTTCACAAGCGCAACCCCATCCTTGAGGCAGATCTTGTTGAGCATCTGCCCAAGGTTCGAGGCCGCAGCTGTATGGACAAGGGCGGTATGACCTTCGATCCGCATGGTCTCCACCATGGCCAGGGCTGTTAAGGGGTTGACGAAGCAGGACGCCGCGTCTCGCGGCGAGGCTCCATCGGGCGCCGGCAGGCAGTCCTGCACCCGCACGGTCCTAAATTGCGAATACATGGCCCCCCCAAGGACGCCGACGGTTCGTCCCAAGAGAGCCTGGGCAGCGGGGGAGGCTCCAGCCGCCACGACGACGCCGCCTCCCTCGTTGCCGACAGGAAGAGACTGGTCAAGGCGAGCGGCCATGGCGCGCAAGGCCGCTTTAGAGAGCGGGGCGGTCACGTGGGGACGCTCTGCGGAGCCGGCGCTCGTCGCCGCGGACATGTCCGCGCCGCCCAGGAGGAGACCAAGGTCCGAAGGATTAATCGGTGAGGCCTCGATACGGACCAAGACCTCGTCCGGCCCCGGCGGCTGAACCTCCACCTCGACTAGGGACAGCTCAAGCTCTCCGGACGCTCGGGCGAGAGACCGCAGCTGAAGGCCGGAATGAGGAAGGGGGGCGGCCATGGGAAACTCCTCAGCGATTAGCTTCAGAGCCGTATCGCTGCGGGGTCTCAGTGGCAAGGCGGGCCATCTTGCCCAATCCGCGCGAATGGGGAGCAGTTAGACCATAATCTCCGGAGATCGCCCTCGGCGAAGACGCAGTTGTTCGCCTGGAGCGGCGTTGATTACGGCGCCGTCCGCCCGTGGCGACGGACGGCGCCGTACTGGGGCTGTTTAATGGGTGCTCGCTGCTGCGAAACCGCTTTTCGGGAGGGCGTTCGTTTCCTTGATCTCAGCCGGGCCGTCGGCCAGCTCCGCCCTGGCGAACCACATATAGGCGCCGGCGACGAAGAGGGCGCCGCCGATCATGTTCCCGAGGCTGACGGCGCCAAGGACATTGGCGGCGTCAAGCACCGAACCGGTCGGCGTCGGAGCGAACAGGCCAAGACAGACCGCGGTCATGTCGGCGACCGAGTGTTCAAATCCGCAAGCGACGAAGGCCAACAGGCACCACGCCATCCCAAGCATTTTGGCCACTTCGCTCTTCAACCGGGCGGCGAGCCAGATCGCGAGGCAGACCAGCCAGTTGCACAAGATCGCCTTGGAGACCAAAACGATGAACGACGAGCTTTCCTTTTTCGCTACGAAGTCGTGGAGGAAGGTGCCGGTTGAAAAGATGACCCCGCCGCCAGTCTTGGCGAAGAGGAAGGCGAGGAGCGCGCTGCCCGCCAGATTTCCGATCCACACGATGGCGAACAGGCGCAGGACGTCGACCAAAGAAATGGTGCGCTTCGCGATGCCAAAGGTTTCGTACATGATATGGCCGGTGAACATTTCTGCGCCCGCCAACAAAACCAGGATCAGGCCGATTCCGAAAACTGATCCCGTCACTAAAGGTCTCACCCCCACAGGTAAGCCCGCCGCGCAGGTCAGAGCCAGTATCAGAGCGATGCCGACGTAAGCTCCAGCGAACATTGAACCGACAAAAAAAGCCCCTGGCGCGTGCAGGGACATCCGCGATTTCTTGCGGGCGAGTTCAGCAAACGATTTGCACGTTTCCAACATCGTCAAGGCTCTACTCCTTCAAGGAACTGCACTTTGCGCTTCCCAAAATTCTGAACGCATCGATAGGTTTGTGGCCATTACGTGGATAGTTAATGGGAAAATATATAAAAATTATGAATTTTAGACAAGTTAACACAATGTTTCCGCACTTATATTCTATCTCCTAGAGTATAAATTACGTAAGGATTGCAGGCGGCTGAGTTTTGTTAAGTAAAATTTAGGTTTCCGCAGAAAGGAGGCGCCGGTTCCTCTGGTTAGAGGGGGGCGTGGACGGCTTAACTGTCCGGCGCCGACCGATTCGCTGCGGCGTTGTAATGCTGTCGCTGTCGTAGCCGTCATGGCGCCGCTCGGCAACGCTGATGCTTCGGCCGCGCCAAAATCCAGAATTCCACTTCCACCGGGTGCGCAAGAGGGAGATTTGGGGCCGCTGGACATGGAGGGAGGCGGGTTTGATAGTGCGCCATGCGCGCAGTCACTCTCTCCGCCCTGTTCGGGGTTTCTCTCTGGTCCGCTTTCGCCGTCTGTGCGACCAGCGCCGCGGCGTCGCCCGATCCGTCGGCGGACGCCACCTTCGCAGAGCATGTGAAGGTGTGGACGACTAAGCCTGAATTTATCAATCCCCTGGTGGATCATCTGCCTCTCTCAACCGCCGCGCCGTCGCCGCGCGAGATCTTGGGTCACGATATTGGCGCGCCGCGCGTGCTCGATCACTACGCCGACATTCTTGGCTATTATCGCGCTCTCGCCGCGAAAAGCGGGCGAGTGAAAATCGTTGAGACCGGCCAAACGGAGGAAGGTCGTCCGACCGTGGTCGTGCTGATTTCGGCGGAAGCGAACATGGCGAGACTGGAGGAAAATCGTCGCAATCTTGCGAGGCTCGGCGATCCGCGCGGTCTCTCAGAGGCGCAGGCGCAGGCCATCGTGGCCACTACAAAGCCGATGTACCTGGCCTTAGGCGGTCTCCATAGCGCTGAAACCGGGCCGCCGGAAATGCTCATGGAGTTGGCCTATCGCCTTGTGACGGAGGATAGTCCGCTCATCCAGAAAATCAGGTCGAATGTGATCGTCGCAATTAATCCGGCGTCTGACCCCGATGGGAGAGATCGCTATACAGATTGGTACTATAAAAACAAAATCGATGACACAAACGATCTTGATCCGGTGCCGGGATCGCCGTATTGGGGAAAATATATATTCCATGATAATAACCGCGACATCAATTACACGGGATATAGCGCACAGAATTTACTGAAATTTTATTTGGAGTGGCGGCCGCCGATCATTCATGATCTTCATGAGTCGGTGCCATTCCTATACATCTTCAGCGGCCAGCCGCCACAAAATCCGTCATTGGATCCAATCTTGTTCAGTGAACTGCCCTGGTTCTCAAATTTTGAGATGGCGAAGCTAAAAGCCTTGGGCATGCCCGGCGTCTGGGATCACGGATATGTCGACGCATGGTCGCCGGGGTACGTGGCCTTCATGTCTTCCAACCACAACGGCTTGGTGCGCTTTTACGAGACCTTCGGGAACGGAGGCGCCACGACGGAACTGCGCCACGTCAAGCCCATCGACGGGCCAGGGCAGGATTTTCACGCCGCCGACCAGACAAGGCGGGAGTGGTACCGCCCTGATCCCCCCTACGAAACGGTGGAGTGGTCCATGCGCGACAACACCAATTTTATGGAGACGGGACTCTTAACAGCGTTGGAGACCACCGCCACTTTCCCCCAAGACATCGTGGAGGATTTCTACAAGAAAAGCCGAAATTCGGTTGAAGATGGGCGCGCCAACCCACCCTTCGCCTTTATTATTCCCGGCGACCAGCAGGACATGACCAAGGCTGCACTGGTCGTGAACCTCTTGCGTAACCAAGGGATTGAGGTCGGCAGGGCCGAGCGACAGGTCACCTTGAAGGAGGGCGTTTTTCCGGCCGGCTCACTCATTGTCAAACGCGACCAGCCATACGGACGGCTGGCCAAAATTCTTCTTGAAACCCAGACCTTTCCAGATCCGAAGCTTCGCACCTACGATGACTCGGCCTGGACCATGGGCCTGATGGCCCACGTTAAAGTCATTGCAACCGCGGACCCGACGGCCTTGGACCTGCCGGTGAAGCCAGTTGACCGATATGTCGCCGAAGGGCGCATCGCCCCGGAAGGCGCAGGCGCCTATGCCGTTCTCGATAACGGCTCAATCAATCTTGCGACCCTTCGATACGGCCTTACGGATGTGGCGATCCGTGTCGTGGAGCAGGGCTTCAGCGCCCAAGGCGTGGCTGTTCCCAAAGGCTCATTCATCGTTGCGGGTACAAACTACGCGAGGCTTAAGGGCGCCGTCGCCGGCTTGGGGCTGACTGTCGTGGCCCTGCCCTCCAAAGTTGAGGTCTCCACCCATCCCGCCGCCCTTCCCAGGCTTGCCATCTACAGCACCTGGGGGGCGACGCAAAATGTGGGATGGGTGCGCTATGCATTCGACCAGTTCAAGGCGCCCTTCGATCTCATCTTCAAGGACGAGCTCTTGAAAGGCGATCTGCGCCGTAAGTGGGATGTGATCGTCCTCCCAAGTCAGGGCCGCACCTCGAAAGCCTTCGTCTTTGACATTCCCGTCAGAGGAAAGCCGCTCCCATATGAAAAATCCGCGACGTTCAAATTCCTGGGCGATTATGGATCCTCTCCAGACATCCGCGGCGGAATGGGGCTAAAGGGGCTTGAACTCCTTCGCCAGTTCGTCGCCGAGGGGGGCACATTGATCACCTTGGGGGACACCAGCGCGGTTCCCGGCGAGTTCGGTCTTGCCCCCGATGTGGAGGTGAGCCGGCCGTCGAAGGACTTCTACGCTCCAGGTCCTATCGTTTCCGCTGAGATCGCTGCTCCAGACAACCCGCTATTCTACGGGTATCAGGAGCGCACCATGCCAGTGCGTTGGGCCACAAACGCCTTGTTTTCCGTCGCCGCGCGAGACAAGCGACTGGTGCTCATGAGCTTTCCGGGGGGCGCCAAAGGGGTTCAAAGCGGGTTGATGAACGGCGCTGACGAAGTCAAGGACCGGCCGGCCATCATCGACGAGCCGGTCGGCGAGGGGCGAATCCTCATGTTCGCCACCAATCCTGTCTACCGCTGGCAGAACTTTGGCGAATTTCGAATGCTTTTCAATGCTCTCTTTAACTATCCGCAACTTGAGCTCGGCGTGTCCGGCAGCCTTGGAGACCGCGCCCAACCGTCCGCGAGCCACGCTGTGTCCGCACGTTGACGCCGCCCTGATGAATTGGGGGCGCGCAGGGATAAGGCGCCGTCGCTCCCCGCGACGGCGCCTCATTCACGTGGTGCGGCGCATCTGTAGCGGCCCCGCCCGACGCCGCTCGATGGCGCCAAAGGCGCCAGGCAAAACGCCGTCAGGCCGCTCAGATGCGCCCACTAGGCGAGATCAAACCGATCAAGGTTCATCACCTTGGTCCATGCGGCGATGAAGGCGTTGATGAACGCGCCTTCAGCGTCGCTGCTGGCGTAGACTTCCGCCAGAGCCCTCAGCTGTGAGTTCGATCCGAACACGAGATCGACCACGGTGCCGGTCCACTTGAGTTCGCCGGACATCCTATCGCGCCCCTCCAACACACCCGGCGTGGTGGCCGACTCGCTCCATGTCGTCCCCATGTCCAGCAGGTTGACGAAGTAGTCGTTGCTCAAGGCGCCAGGGCGCTTGGTGAAGACGCCGTGGCTCGCGCCGCCGACGTTGGCGCCCAAGGAGCGCAATCCGCCGATGAGGACCGTCATCTCGGGCGCCGTAAGGGTCAGCAAATTGGCCCTGTCCAGCAAGAGCTCGGCCGATGCGCCTTCATGGCCTTTGCGCACATAGTTGCGGAAGCCGTCCGCTGTGGGTTCGAGCACGGCGAAGGATGCGACATCGGTCTGCTCCTGAGCGGCGTCAGTCCGGCCGGGGGTGAAGGGTACGGTCACATCATGCCCGTTGGCCTTGGCGGCGGCTTCGATTGCGGCTCCGCCGGCGAGAACGACGAGGTCCGCCAGAGAGACCTTCTTTCCGCTGGACTGGGCCGTGTTGAATTCGGTCTGAACGCCCTCAAGGGCCGACAATACCTTGGAGAGCTCAGCCGGCTGGTTCACGTCCCAGTCCTTCTGGGGGGCGAGGCGGATTCGGGCGCCGTTGGCGCCCCCTCGCTTGTCGCTGCCGCGGAACGTTGAAGCAGACGCCCAGGCCGCCAACACGAACTGGGCGGGCGCGACGCCTGTGGCAAGCACCTTCGCCTTGAGTAAGGCGATGTCGGCGGCGTCCACGAGGGGGTGGTCGGCCGGCGGAATCGGATCCTGCCAGATCAGTGTTTCTTTCGGCACCAGGGGCCCGAGGTACCGGGTGATAGGCCCCATGTCCCGGTGGGTCAGCTTGAACCACGCCCGGGCGAAGGCGTCCGCCAATTCCTCAGGATGCTCGAAGAACCGGCGCGAGATCTTCTCGTAGGCGGGGTCGAAGCGAAGCGCCAGGTCGGTCGTGGCCATCATGGGGGCATGGCGCTTAGTCGGGTCGTGCGCGTCCGGGACCGTATTGGCGGCGGCAGGATCTTTGGGGGTCCACTGGTAGGCGCCGGCTGGACTTTTGGTCAGCTCCCACTCGTACTGAAACAGATTCTCAAAATAGTTATTGTCCCACTGGATTGGGTTCGTCGTCCAAGCGCCTTCGAGACCGCTGGAAATCGTGTGGACCCCTTTACCTTCGCCGTAGGCGTTGCGCCAACCCAGGCCCTGGTCCTCGAGGCTTGCGCCTTCCGGGGCGGGCCCGACGTAAATGCTGGGGTCGCTAGCGCCATGGGTTTTGCCAAAGGTGTGACCCCCCGCGATGAGAGCGACGGTCTCTTCGTCGTTCATGGCCATCCTTGCGAAGGTCTCGCGGATGTCGCGCGCCGAGGCGATCGGGTCGGGCTTGCCGTTCGGACCTTCTGGATTGACGTAAATGAGGCCCATCTGAACGGCCGCCAGCGGGTTCTCCAGCTCGCGATCTCCAGTGTAGCGCTCATCGCCAAGCCAGGTGTCCTCAGGACCCCAGTAGATGTCCTCTTCGGCCTCCCAAACGTCGGCGCGGCCGCCGCCGAAACCGAAGGTTTTCAGGCCCATGGACTCAATGGCGACGTTCCCCGCGAGAATCATGAGATCGGCCCAGGAAAGCTTGCGCCCGTATTTTTGCTTGATCGGCCATAACAGGCGCCGAGCCTTGTCCAGATTGACGTTGTCGGGCCAGCTGTTCAGGGGCGCAAAGCGTTGCGTACCTGCGCCGGCGCCGCCTCGACCGTCCGCGATGCGGTACGTTCCCGCGCTGTGCCACGCCATCCGCACGAAGAAAGGGCCGTAATGGCCGTAGTCCGCGGGCCACCACGGCTGTGACGAGGTCATGAGGGCGTGAAGGTCTTCAATGACTGCATGCAGATCAAGGGTCTTAAACTCCTCTGCATAATCGAAGTTCTCACCCATAGGATTAAGAAGGGGCGAATTCTGATTTAGGAGTTTCAGGTTTAGCTGATTAGGCCACCAGTCTTGATTGGTCTTGGCCCCGGTCAAGGTGTGCTTGCGTGCCCCACCAGAAACCGGGCATTTGCTTTCACCGTCCATTTCAGCTCCAATCCTATGCTACGTTTCCACCCCGCAGACGTTACCGTAACGATCAATTCTGCATCAATCCAATCGATTTTATGTGGTATATCGATAGATTTCGTCACTTCTGCATTGCCGGCCTATGGGGGCGTCTTGTCCGTTAGCGGCGGCTCGATCCCCGGCGCTGCTGGTTTTTGGGTCTCTCCCGAACGATCGACGGCCCCTGACACTAATCGCCAGCCGCAATGAGGCGGCGCCAAGGCCTGCCGGCGTCGACCACCGCTCCGCGGTCTGAGGGGCTCTAATCCTGACGCTGGGGGCGTCCTCTCGGTTTGGGCGATGGCTTGTCCGGCTCAGGAAGGTCGAGAGGAGCCCGAGCGGATTGAAATGCGCAAGCCCTGCACGCGCTGCGCCGTTTGGATTTGACCCAGAAGGCAAGGTTGAAGCCGACCAAGAGCTGGCGGCGTCCTGACGTTTCAGGCCGGCGTCCGCTCAACGACGTCAACGGAAATCCTGGATTAGTCCGGTTCGGTGTTGAAGCGGATGTTGTCACGCACGATGCCGTCGCGAACGACGTCGAGGCCGCCTGAGCGGATCATCCATTCCAAACAGTGATCGCGGTACTGACGTTTGAATCCCCCGGCCTCGACGACGTCCGCCACAGCGGTCATTACGCCGGCGGCGTCGTTCGCAGCTTTGAATGCTGCGGCGATGGAAGGCCGGGAGCGGCATCGTTCGAGCCACCCAGTGAGCGCGGACTGCGGCGACGGGAGGAAGCCGAATCCGGCAGCGCTGTGGACGTAGGGAACGACGCAGAGGTCGGTCCATCCGAAATCACGTCCTGAGAACCACGTCTCTTCCCCGAGGTGGCGTTCCAACCAAGCGTAAAATCGTGAGATCTGGTCGGCTGCCCTAGCCGCCATGGTTTCGGCAAGGGCGCCTTTCGCGCGCTTGAAATAGATGATCTCGCTCAAACCCCAGGTCACAGCCTCAAATTGGGTGTCGCAGACCGCGTAGGGCACGCTTTGAGCGTCTGACATCAACGGTCCTCCACCGTTGAAGACGTAGGAGACCAAGGGTGCGTCCATGGGCCATCGCTTGGAGGGGCTGCACGCATCAGAGCCTCTGGCGCGCGCCGCATGTGCATGCCACTCGCCCATGGCCGCGTCAGGATCGAGGACGGTGACGAACCCCCATCCGCGCATGGCGCATCGGCGAGCGAAAGTTTCATTCATCGCCGGCTTTTGGCCCAGGCTTACCCTTGGGCCGGCCCTAAAAGGCAAGGGGCGCCCACCTTTGAAGGCGGTCAGGTCTTAATGGCTCCGGCCAGACGCTCTAAGCCGATGCGCGTCATTGCGGGGTCGCCCCCCAAGCCGATCCGGATGTGATTCTCTCGACCAAAGAACCGCCCGGGAGCGACGACCGTTTGGTGTTGGGACCTAAGGCGGCTTAGGAGTTCGTCCGCGTCATCGGCAAGGAGCCGCGGGAACACTGTCGTGCCATGATCGAAGAGAACCTGATCAAGGCCCGGGTGATCGCCTAGATACTCTCGGTACGCCGCTCGGTTGAGCGCGATCATGGCGTTGGCCCGGGCGCGGAGCGAATCGAGACGATCGAACGCCAGAACGCTTAGCCGTTCGGAAATGTGCGGCGGGAGGACAGCGTAGAGGTCGTTGAGGCGGCGCATACGGTCGGCCAAGGGCGCCGGGGCGAGTATCCAACCGCAGCGAAGGCCGCTCAGCCCGTAGGCCTTGGTCAGACTGCTGGTGACGATGATGTTGCCGTCCGCCCTAAACGCGGTTCGCGCGGGCCCCGACCCGACCATGAGTTCAAGATAAACTTCATCGATCAAAACCATGGCCCCGACGGCGTGCGCAGCCGCCGCAATGGCGTTGACGGCGGCTTCGTCGGCGAGGGCGCTTGTGGGATTGTGGAGATTGGTGAGGACGACGAGACGGGTCGTGGGGCTGAGGCGTTCGGCGACAGCGTCCGGGTCGAGCGCCCATCCCCGCGCTGCCTCGCGCCGGACCTGGCGGATATTGGCCTGAAGATAGGCGAGCGCCGACTCTAGAAGGGCGTAGGTGGGGTCCTCAATGAGCACCTCGTCGCCAGGAGCGATTAATGCGGCCAACGCCAGATGGTTTGCGAAGGAGCAACCGCCGGCGATCACCACACAGGATGGATCTGCCCCTACGCGGGCGCCGATGCGTTCAAGGAGCGGCGGGTACCCGTATGCGTTAGGGCCGTGAAGCGCGAGGTCCTCCAGTTTAGGGTCCAGGTCTGAGAGCACACAGTCCGAAACGCCGCTTGTGGCCAGGTTATATGGCTCACCCGTGCGAACCTTGGCGAAGTGCATGTAGTCGGACTGCAGGGCGGAAGGCGGACGGGTCATGACTGGGCACGAGTCTCCTTGCGCCCACGAGCGCGCCAAAAGAGGTAGGGCGGGACCCCTAAGAGAAGGATTCCGTAGCCGATCAGGCTGTTGACGGGATAGGCCCAGAACGAACTCGCGACAACGAGGGCGCACGCCGTGACGAAGGCCATCGTCGTCCAGGGGTGACCCGGGGTTCTAAAGCCTTCGCTCCTGACGCCAGCTCTGCGGTCTTGGGACCGAATGATGAAAAGACTGCTCGCCACCAGGCCGAAGAACAGGAAGTTCATGGCGATGACATAGCTAAGGATTTGCTCATAACTGCCCGAAAGGGCCAGCACTGCCGTCCAAAGGGCCTGCAGCACGATGGCCAGGACCGGCGCCCGACTGCTTTGGGCGACGGCCCCGACTCTGCTGAAGAACAGCCCGTCCTTGGCCATGGCGAAATAGACGCGCGGCCCGGTCAACATGGACTGACTGAGAAACGCCACTGCGGAAAGGGCTATGGCGCCGGCGGCGAGGTTGGCGCCTACGGGGCCTAAGGCGCGGCGCAGAACGTCGGACGCCGGCGTCAAGGTCGCGCCCAAGGCTTGAGGGCCAAGGGCGTTCATGCAGGCGAGGTTCACCATTAGGTAAAGCGCCATTACGGTCAGCACGCCCCAAACCAAAGCCAGACCAAGATTGCGGGTGGGATTTTTGATCTCGCCGGCGACATAGGCGGCAGTCTGCCAGCCTCCGAAGCTGAAGACGACGGGGATCATGGCGCCGCCAAACATCTTTAGAAAGCCGGGCGCAGACTGGGGCGCATCAATCTTGCCGGGTTCTACGATGTGAGGCGCGAGAACGAGGCCGACGCCGATCAATCCGGCGATAGCAAGGACCTTCGCCGATCCCAGGGCTGACTGAACCCCATCGCCCCAAACCACGCCGAAAATGTTAACCCCGGCCAGAAGGGTTAGGACAGCCGCCACAGCGCCGGGTTCCCAAAGGCCGGGTCCTAGAAGAACACGCAGGTTTTTGGCGAAGATAATTGCGACCGCAGCCATGCCGCCCGCCTGCACCACAAGGAGTGTCGTCCAACCGAACAGGAAGCCCGCCAGGGGGCCGTAGGTCTTGCGAAGGTAGACATATTCTCCCCCCGTTCCCGGCATGCGTGCGGAAAGCTCGGCGTAGATCAGCGCGCCCAGGACGGCGACGACGCCGCCGAGAGCCCAGGCGCTGAGGGCTAAATAAGGGGAGTGGAGCGATCGGGCGACCACCGCCGGGTTGACGAATATGCCGACGCCGACCATGCCGCCCACGACCAGCATGACGGCGCTTGGCAGGCCGATGGCTATTTTGAGACCGTCGCTACTGAGTTCGGCGCGCGCCACAGATGCCTCGATCGCGGTTTCAATGCCTTGCAAGGTCGCAGGGTCAGGGATGGTGGGGGAAATTTTCGCCGACCCGTCAATGCGCCTTGCCGGCCTCCAGGCCGTCGCTGCGTTCTGCAGCCTAGGGTTAGCAGGTCCGCATTGAGAGTGAGGGAAAAAGGAGCGGAGAGGCCTCTAGGTTGAAGCCAGCTTGGCGCGCAGCGTCGCGCACCGCCGTCCCGTCAGCTGGCGAGGGCCCTGAGTCGGTTGCCGAGGATTTCGTCCGCCTGCGCCATGATGGCGCTGACCAGCTCCGCGCATGTGGGAATGTCGTGGATCAGCGCTTGACTTTGTCCGGTGGTCCAAATGCCGCCGTTGAGGTCGCCGTCGCGCAACACGTTCTCCCGTCCGCGAACGCCTGCCATGAGCTCTTTAACGTCTGCGAAGGTCTTCGTGGGGTCCTTTTGAATTTCCGCGACTTTTTCAGAAATGGCGTTGCGAGCCACGCGGGCTGTGTTGCGTAACGAACGCCCGACGAGAACCGTGTCGCGTTCAGTGAAATCTACGATCTGCTGCTTCACATTGGGGTGTATGGCTGCTTCCTGGGTGGCGCAGAACCGAGTGCCCATATTCACGCCCTCAGCGCCAAGGGCCAGCGCGGCTACAAGGCCGCGGCCATCGGCCATCCCGCCTGACGCAATGACCGGAACGTCAACGGCGTCTACGGTCGCGGGCAAAAGCACCGCCAGTCCCACATCGTCTTCACCTGGGTGCCCGGCGCATTCAAACCCGTCGATGCTGATCACGTCCACGCCGTGCCGGACCGCAGACACGGAGTGTCTGACGGACGTGCACTTATGGATCACCTTGACGCCCGCTTCCTTAAACCGGGGCAGGTGGTCGACCGGCGCCCGCCCGGCCGTCTCAACAATCTTAATGCCGGAGGCGATGATGGCCTCGCGGTATTCGTCATAAGGAATAGGGTTGATGGAGGGCAACAACGTGAGGTTGACGCCGAACGGCTTGTCCGTGAGGCGTTTGGTCTTTTCAATCTCCTCGAGCAGCTCGCCGCCGGATTTGAACATGTGCGCGGTGATGAAGCCGAGGGCGCCTGCATTGGCCACAGCGGCGACCAGTTCGCCGTAGCCGACGCCCGTCATTCCACCCATGACAAGAGGCGTTTCAACGCCGAACATGTCTGTGATGCGCGTCTTCATGGTCCTGCACTCCTCCCGATCTTTTGCTTCGATGTCATAAAACTAAACGATGATCATGTGCCCGTCATGGGGGGCTCCAGGGTGCGTCCTTCGCCGGTCAGCCGCGCAGACGCTCAAGGCGGTGGTCCCAGGTCTTGTGCAAGACGATGTGCGCGCCGTCGCGGCATCGAACGATGTGGTTGCGGAGGTTGGGCAGGTTGATGGTGGACCAAACCATCCGGCTGAACTGTTCCGCCCCTTCCGCCGACATGCTGCGGAACTGGGCGTAGAACGAGGACGGGTCCTGCGCGGCTGCATGCCAAAACGCCATAAACCGTTCCCTGAACCAAGTTTCCAGGTCTTCCTCGGAGGCATCAAGGTAGATCAGGAGATCGACGTGCGCGGCCAAGGTTTCTCCGTTGGCAAGCGGAGCGAAGCCAAGGCCTTCCAAGAGGACGACATCCACATCGCCGACGACCCTCGTGAGGGACGGGTCCACATCATAGGTCGTGTGGGAATAACCCGGGACCGCCGTCGGACCCATGCGCAGGGTCCCTATCACGCTCACCAATAACTCAGCGTCATAGGTTTCCGGAAAGCCCTTCCGCATGGCCAAGCCGCGGCTGTTTAGGATGGCGTTTGGAAGGAGGAACCCATCGGTGCACACCGTCTCTATGGTCGCAGACCTTTTGATCGCCTCAGCGAGTTGTCGGCAAAGGGTGCTTTTTCCAGCGGCCACGGAACCGGTGAGGCCGACGATCACGGGTTTGGCCGTGGAGGCGCGATCTAGGATCGTCGCGGCGAGGGCGTCGACGACGACGGCGTTGTCGGAACGGCTACTCATGGGGTTCGGCCAGGGGATGTCGGCCCAGTAAGCATTTCAACATGCAGGTTTGGCAAGGCGGCCCGGCGTTGCGGTCAGGGCGCACTTTTCGGCGCGCGGCTCCGAGGCGGCCCTGGCAGCTTTGGGCGCCCGAGGCGTGTGGGCCAGGGGCTCGGGTCGAGTGCGTGACGCCGTTGTCAACCGCGGGCGTCAACCGCCGGCGCCAGGGCTTTGGGGGGCTGATCTTGCGGACGGCTGGATCATGGCGTTTGGGACCGAGCGCCCGCCCAGCCGCCCGGTCCGGCTCCTAGGCGAAGCCCAGGAACGTCGCGTGCTCGTCCAGGGCGACGCGCTCGCGCGGGAACGCATTCACCGGGGCTGAGGCGTCGCGGCGTCCGATGGCCAGCCCACAGAACAGAAGGGTATCGTCCGAAAGGCCAAAATGGCTTTTGATGGTGCGGCCGTAATTGCCCATGAACTCCTGTGGACAGCTGTCGAGATCCTCCTCTTGAAGAAGAAGCATAATTGTCTGCAGCCACATGCCGACGTCGGACCATTGCGCCTCCTTCATGAACTTGGGGAAGTGACAGAGCAAAAGCACCGGCGCCCCGAATGAGATGATGTTGGCGCGGGTGAAGGCGTCGCGCTGATCGGCCTGATCGCGGGCGATGTTCATAGAGCCATAAAGGGCTGCGCCCACGGCCCGCAGGCGCGCCTGATACTTCTCATGCTTGCCCGGCGCCGACCAGTCGTATTCCGGCGGCGCGTCGGGTTGACTTGCCATGAGCTTTTCCTGCAGCGCGGCGAGGGGCGCGCCTGTCAAAACAAGGCACTCCCAAGGCTGGTAGTTGCACCCCGAGGGGGCGAAGCGCGCACGGTCAAGCACCCGTTTGACGGTGTCCAGCGGAACGGCGTCAGGTAGAAAGGCGCGTACAGAGCGACGTTTCGCAACCGCTTCCGAAACCAGCATGTTTTATCCTTCCGGCCATTGAAGTATGGCGTCCTTAGCAGGATAGATCCGCATTGCGCCACGTCCTTGGAATTTAGGATCGAGGCGTCAGAGGCCGGTTCTCGCATGCGCCTCAAGCCGCGTGGACGCTAGCGCAGGTCCGCGGCTCGCATCCCTCGCCCAAATCCGGATACCGTCAGAGCCGCGCTAGGCGCGTGTGCAAAAACGGCTCCTCGCCTTGGCCGAGGGTGCGATTTTTCGTCGCCCGGACCAAAAGTTCGCGGATTTAAGGGTCCCCGCCGGATCTTGGATGGCGGCGGAATCGCACAACGCTACTCTCGTGGGAACGGATTTTGTTAACTGGCTGAACGGCGATGGTCGGGTCAGCTGAGCCGCGAGGTTTCGCTAGCCGCGCCTGCGTGCGCTCCGCTGCTCCTGGTATGGCGCTTTCACCGGCGTTAACGCATCATGGGTCCAGGGTCGCGCGCCCTTGAAGGGCCCTGGAGCGGTGTTCATGAAACCCATCATCTTGGCGGCGCTGATCGCCGTGTTTCCATTGGCCGCGCGCGCAGAGG
>Ga0116231_10006972_pt1 | contig 21080 bp, 18 predicted proteins | sample S1TSphgellanicum_2_FD_89695 | JGI IMG/M metagenome (GOLD analysis project Ga0116231, IMG submission 89695) | Host-associated microbial communities from peat moss isolated from Minnesota, USA - S1T2_Fd - Sphagnum magellanicum MG | ecosystem: Host-associated > Plants > Peat moss > Unclassified...
CCCTTTGGGTTGCGTAGTTTGCGCCTATTCCCGGAGGGTCTTTTTTTTTTTTTTTGCTATGCTAAAAAAAAAAAAAAAAAAAAAAAAAAAAAAAAAAAAAAAAAAAAAAAAAAAAAAACACAACAAAAAAAAAAAAAAAAAAAAACTTTGAGCTCCACCCCCATCTAATAATTAATAGAACTAAACAATAAAAGTACCCCCATTTTATATTTCAAATCTATATAAGTAGAGATATCCAATGTGATAAAAACAGAAACGGAGTCCATGTATACATATGGAATGCATCCCCTCAATTTTGTTTGTACTTAAGGTGCATTTTCACACACACTTGGTGTTAAGGACTCTAGTATTAAGTCCCGTAACAACGAGCTTGCCATTTAGAACCTAAACCTAATTGACACAAAGATTTTACGTTAAGTTAACATTCACTTAACATTAAAGAATCACCCATTTAACATTTTGGGTGCCACCTAAGATGCCACCTAGATTTTCACTTAGCAATGACTTAAGATTAGGTGTGAATGCACCTTTAGACCAATTTTGTGTTTTTTCATCATGCCTCATGAGTCATGAGTTTTTAGATCAAAATCTATGCACACACCCGAACAATATATTGTTCGGGTGCATGGGTTCGAGTCAACTTTATGTTATTCGCCTTGATCCTCCGAGTGGGCAAAAGGTCAAAAGTCATCGAGCAAGTGACTTTGCTCATACCTTCTTGGAGATTTTTTGGTAATACGGGGAGTCGGGACAAGGTGAAAAGTCATCGAACAATTGACCCTTTTTTTGCTCATACCTCATCTATCTATGAAAGAAGGTAGTTTGTTTGTTTTGTTTTGTTTTGTTTTGTATTGTATTGTATTGTATTGTAGTTATGAGATCCACCGAACCAGGATGCTTCAGATCGTGGTCTTGGTGTCTTTGGAAAAGCTCTCCACGAGTAGTAGGGGTGCATGGTCTTTGGTTCCATGACTTTTGAACTTTCGGTGCAAAAGTTCTTGAATAATAAATTAATTTCTTGGCTGGAAAATTCGGAGGAATTTGGAATGTGTCTTGGGTGCTGTTGAAAGAAGGATCTTGATGAGCAGGATTTAATGGAATTTATTTGGTAAGATTTGGATTTTAAATGTGGGAGACATTGATTTTAAAGTGATTTTTGTTGCTGAAAATTCAAATAAATTCCCAAAAAACCAGGTTTTGGAAGGAAAAAATCAGTTGAGGATGTGGGAACACTTGGGCCAATGGCACGCACCACACTAGTACCTCCTAACTTGTCTTCAGAAACAACTTTCACCCTTTTAATACCCTTCTAATACCTTAAATATATGCTTATGATATGATGGTCAACCGTCCCCAAAATTAATAAATTATTATTCCTAGGAACGTTGGCATGAGAGCTTAACCTTTTAAAACAAGTTTGGTAATCCCTTAAAACTTTGTGTAATAAATAAGAGCGTCTACACCATTGGGACAACATTTTTCATGCTACCCTAATTGTTTAGGCTAATTTTTCAAGGGCACATAACACCTTGTGTGGGTTTGCCCTAAAGTAAATGCCACCTATGATCGTCACTTTCACTTGCTACATCATCTTTTTTTTTGTCTAGCACAATCTCTTTACATCAATGTGTTTCTTTTCTCTTTCTTTAGTGCATTGCTCATTTGTTGCATCAATAGCACATCTCTTGTCTCTCTAGCAACACATCTTTCTTCTATTTCTATAACATCACGTCGATGTTGTCTCTCCAACAACACAATCCTCTTTGGTGAGTTACGACATACGAGGTTATTTGCAAGGATGTGAAATGGTGCTTCAAAGTTTTACAAGTAGGATTTGAAATTATAATGAACCCTAATAGACAATGGGACTAAAAAATCATAATTGACATTTTGATGACTTGTTGCACAATGTTGCACAATTTGACAATAGAAGGTGAGTAGAGTGAAAACTAGGAACCAACATTCAATGTCAAAAAAAAAACATAAGATATATGGGAGGACTCTCATGTAATGATGATTATGTGGAAGGTGCCATTTAAATAGAAAATATGGATTTTAATTACGAGATTCAACTCAATCTCATAAGACATTTTGTGACAACTAAAGAATACCAACAAATTCTCAAATAAAAAGTTTGAATCGTTTTGATATTTGCCTTCATGCCATCATGTCTAGCTTGCAATGTTTGTCACTTAGTTTGAAATTTGTATTTTATATAAATTTCATTGCTTTCATCAAAGCTTGGAGCTTGAGGTTGCTCAATTGGAATAGCTACCAATGGTGAAGCTCTGAGAAGAGCACAAAGCTTTTCAAGTTCTTCCCTTCTACACAATGAAAAAAATATTTGGTTCCAAGAAAGACAAGCTAGTCTTGCAACAATGTAAACAACCCCACAATGTTTTGTTTCTAAAGGATGAGAGACTTTTATAATGTGGTTGTAGCCATACATACATGTAGTCTTTTCCAACATGGATGCAACAATATTTGCCATGGCACAATCTTTTGCCACCCACATGGCAAATTATCTTTCTTTTATGATCTTCTAATTTTCTTTTGCACATGCCAAACCTTGTGGCTTCTTTGTAGCTTGTCTTTTTGAAGCTAAACTCTTGGAGTCAAAATAACTCCATTTCATGTTTCTCCAATTTGATAGGAATGTTGCAAGCCTTGCAATTATGTCACATCTTCTTTAAGTTTTCACACATATCAACCTAGAATTTTAAGTCCTTGAAATATAAGCCAATAATAAACAAATGTGAATGATTGATGTTGTGGATGTTTGATATTGCACAAATTTTTTTAGAATAATTTTGCTTGATGTCCTTGATTCACACTTGACACATTTAAAACAACACATTCACGTAACCATAATTGTTATGTAAAATTTGATAACATCATGCTTGATAATCCATCATTTGGTCTCCAATGGCCTTATTGATCTTTGTACACAACCTCAAAGTCAATTAATTGATTTTGTAATAAACAATTAGAAAGTGATGAACTTTATCCATTCCTTGACATAGGGTTCTATCAAATGATACACCTTTAAGTTTTTCAAGTGGTATTCCAAAGGTAAATAACCATATCAATTTTTTATTTTGCAAGAAAATGTCAATTTAAGGCACATTTCTTAATTTTCAAAAAAATAAAAATGAGAATTTCAAGATGAGACTAGAATAAGTTCAGAAAATTGAATTCAAAATGAAATAAATTTGCAGAAACCAAGAAAAAGATAAGTAATGCAAATTGAACCCAAAATGGTGCACAACAAAGTCATGGGAGACACATTCACATGACTCACCATGCCCAAAATTAAAAAGGAATCATCATTATATTCTTTTATATTATAGCATGTAGATGATAACAAGGACCATATCAAAATGACATAAATTCATAGGACTCTCTAACAAAAATCTCTAAATTCTCAAACTATGAATCTTGTTATTTTGTGGGTTCATCAATCCCTCATATGGACTCCAATTAAAAAGCTTCCAAAAGCAAAGTTGTAACCATCATTGCTCAAATAAGAAGTATTGGTTTCCTTTTTCAAATGTTTTAACAATCGAAAATCAAAATGTTAATTTGATTGTTAACATTTAATTTTATTATAACTTTTGTTTTAAATCTTCAAATGGGAAATGTAACCTCATTTTAAATATCTATTTTTCAAGATCATTCCAATGGTTTAAAAAGGGCCCAATTTGGACAATATTTGTTTCACAAACCTTATTTCAAATATCTAGAACATTGCAAAACTTCAATTTTTACAATAATAATCCACTTGGGGATGTTAAATGATAAGTCTCACTTTCTTGCACTTATGTGAAAATGTGTTTGAATCTTAAGACACTCTTTGACTTAGTCCCTTGGCATGATGTAACTTTATTCCTGAACATAAGGTTAGAGTCATAACACCAAATCTTTAAAAAACTACAACACAAAACCTTCTCTTCTTTAGCAACAAGTCTTTCCCCTTTTTGTTCTTTGTTAACATTGCAATGTTCTCACCTTGCTCACTTTGCATTGAAAGTGTTCCCATGGAAGCTAATGATGCCATGGATTTCTACATGCGACGGTAGAAAAACTTGATAATAGGCTCACAAAGGTCTCAATATTATGCAAAAATGGAAGGCAAAAGATGGATTCATACTAGGGCTTGCAAGTCGACTAGAGGCATGCATGGGAATACCTCCATACAATTGTTAGAAACAGCAATGGGAAGTTCTCATTTGCAAGTGCTTTCAGGTGTTTATGGTGAAGGTGCTCAAATAGAGAAATATCAACTTGGTTGAATATGAATAGTTGGGGAAATTTCCATTGTTTCAAGGTTATTTGATTTTGATAATAACCTTTATTTTTCAGTTTTAAATTTTTTGAAAAACAAAGAACCTCCAATTTCAGATTTTAAAAAGAGATCAAAATCGCAAAATACACAGTTCTAATTTTATTTTTATTTTAAACTCATAATTGAAAGAACCTCTAATTCTTGGTTTGAATTTTTTTTAAAAATTGACAATTTCATGAAAGAACTAGCAACAAATCAACAATTAAAGGTAGGATTTGTACCCTAGTTGTTTGGGTTTTTAAAACCCAGGTTAAGGGTAAAAACAAAGTAAATTTTGGTTTTATGAACTGCTAATCAAGGGTGAAGACCAATTCTATGATTTGTTTTTTTGAAAATTTTGGTGAAGGTCCATATACCCAAGCCTTATGCACCCGTTCTTTCTTTGAAAAAGAGAGAACCACCCAACCCAACACTGGAAATTTCTTTACTAATTTCTCATTTTTTTCAGATTTCCAAAAGGTTCTCAAATTTGAAGAAAAGAAAATCCACTAGGCTAGCATTTTGAAATTTGTGAGTTCTATATTTTTTGTGTGCCCTACAAAGTAGTTGCTAGATTTTGCAAAAGGTCAGCACATTTTCCTAAGATTGGACAAATATGGATGACAACAAGCAAAAAAGTCTTGAGCTGCTTTGTTAATCATAGTTTATATGTAAACCTGGCCAACTTTATTCCCCATAAAATTTTTAAAAATAAAACAAGAAGACAAGGAAAGCAGAATGGAGAAAAAGGAAAAAGGCAAGGGGCCAAGGTAACCCAATGATGCAAAAAAAACATCCTAGCTAACCACACAACAAATTGAGGTCATAATTATTCATATACCTACGGTTACCACTAGTGGGTTGGACGTGGGGATGGTTTGGACATCTACAAGTGATGAGACTTAAGATGTGGTCAACCGCATGGTGACGGCATAACACAAAAGATTGAAAATGGCTTGCATTTTTTTGATAGTGTGATTCGAAACTCGTTGTTTAAGGAAGGTGGTGATCAAGACCAAAAGGGACGAACCTTTCAAGCCCTTCATCCCCAATATGTTGTCTGGCACAAGTTTGAAGGAAATCAACAAGCTTGTTTGTGCGAATAGGTAATAAAAAATTTCTAGTGTTGAGCGAGGATGAATTGATGTTCTAAGTGTTGTTGGTCTTTGTAATTCTTTTCTTTTACTTTCCATTGATTGTTAGATTACTTTTTGAAATAGCAGGTTGCGAAATTTGCAATCTTCTTGCTAACCCAATTTTGCTTCTCTTGTTTGTCTCCATTTACTTTGTCAGCCAGCTTGTTGACGAAGGCACAAACATTTCCAAAAGGAAAAATGCTCCATGTTACATCTAGGTTAAAAGTCAGTCTTCCATGCTCCATGTTACATGTCCACAAACCCATATTGACCTGAAGGTTAAAAGTCAGTCTTCCATGCTCCATGTTACATGTCCACAAACCCATATTGATCCCAGGTTTAATTAAATCTTCGGTGACCTGATTAGAGAATAGAATTCAATTAAAAATGAACTACCACTTGCCAAACCCAAAAACGGTTCAGCTTTTGTTCAACTGGATGCAAGCAGTGTTTATATTTTTCAAATTTGTGAGGTAGGTCATGGGTTTGGCAATCATTCCACAAGAGGATGTAGCCAAATTTAGCTACATTTGTTGCCAGGTTGTGAAATTTCAACCCAATTTGTTAAAAAAATCACTTGATGCAAATAAGTTAAATACCATGGCATCATTTTTAATGACAATATAGTGAAAGATAGCAATGGAATGTGCAGCACCCATGTTTTGTTGGAGTGGGTATTGCCCAGACAAGGCCTGTCATTTGTGACATCAAGGATGTCACAACTCTTTGTTGGCAACGCTTTGTGTTTGGGTTGTCAAGTAAATAAGTGACCCACAATCGGATGTGTCCAAAATCATGTCAGTGATTTCACAGCTGTAGTAGACACAATTCTTTTGTCCTTTCCCAAACTTTCTTCTTGTTTTGAAGAAAGCACAGGACCAACCCAGAGGTGCCAGAAGCAAACCTTTGAACCCCTTTGGCACAAGCCTTACTAGGACTGGCTGGATTGCTGCAATCAACACAGAATGTAGAGAAAACTAGTTGTTGTTTTAAAGTATTTGAGTGGCTGTAAAATGTAGAAAATTGGTCGTGGGTGCTATTCAGGTAATGCTGGACAAGTTTGTAATTCATGTGTACACACAGTTTCTGACTCAGCAATCTGTTACTTAGAGCAAATCCTTTGGAAAAACATGTACATCACTGAAACTAAATGTGTCTTTATACGTCGAGTGCTTTCATTGGATTTTGAGTGAAAGTCACGGCCCTCACTGAGTGAGACCCAGTGGAGATACAGTGCGAGTTTATTGGTCCACTAAATGAGCACTAATCAAGTGCTCTCATTGGATTTTGAGTGAATTCAGTGATCCCCATTGAACAAGACCCAGTGGAAATGTACTCACATTTTGTAGTAGTAGTGTGCACCTTATTTCAACCTTGTTCCCCCCAAAAACTTGTAAAGTGCACATAAAAAACACAAGGAGACAAATTGTTTTGCCCTTATGTCTGTTCAATGTTCATCTGTTTCCAACAAGTCTCCCGCCAATTTCTATATTAGGAGCAGAGATTTATTTTTCTAATTTTGTGGGTTTGAAAAATTGGCGAACTGTTCTGTTTAGTCAAAAATTAAACTGAAAAAAGAAAATTGTTCAAAATTTTCTCCAATCTTTTTTTTTCTTGATCAAGTCACAAAAATTCACCCAGCATGGGAAAATTACAAAACAGAATCAAAAAATTCTGGAGCTTGCTTGATGATACCTTTGAATTTTATTTTATTTTAGAGTACTTTAGAGGAAAAACTTCAGTAAATCTGGTCGGTTGCCAGCAGCATGGGGGAGGGGAAATTTGCTGCGACAGAATCCAAAATTCTGTGGAGCTTTAATTAGTAAGCGCGTAAGAAGGTCTGGATGCACTGGAGGACATGATAAATGATGTTGGGTCAGCCAACCCACACACACTTCACTTCACTTCACTTCCTCCTTATATGAATGATCTCATTATGAGAGCGGAGACTTTTCACTTTTAGCAGCTCATCACTGATCAGGGATCACAGATTCAAGCTCTCTTTCTTTCCATTACCTTGCTGTCATCACACAATCTCTCATCACAATTTTGTATCATAAAAGGTTAGGCTCACACACCTTCTTCTGCTTCTGCTGGAGAGTCAGTGGATGCACCTGACAAAAAGGATGAACACACTACTGGGTCTATATAACCAGTGCAATAGATGTGCATAATAAAAATGGGTTGCTGGCAACCTGCATTGAGAAAAAAAAAAGGAGAGAAGAAAAAAAAAAGGGCTGTTGATAAATGGCTTGAATGATCACAACCATTTCCAGTGGAGTTATGGGCTCCTGGATTGCTAGTCCAGGGCAACCCAGGGCTTTTCTCTTGTCAGTTCAGGGTTTTTCAACTTTAAAGCTGAAGCTGAATCAAACATGCAGATTTAAGAAGCATGCAAACCCGAATAGTCTTAACAAAATAATGTTACAAGTTTTACGATGAAGGACCATAGTTCAGATGCAAGGGACAATGTATAATCAATGAATATGGAAACAATGTATATATGAAGTTGCACTATGTCAAAACATGACATTCATGACTAGACCAATGTAATTACACATGACATAAATGATTAAAAATGAAGTAAAGGACGAATTCGATTCAATTAGAAATGGTATAAACAACTAACCTGATCAAAAAGGACCAGTTACGGATGTCATGTTTTGGCATAGTGCTGGAACAAGTGTTTGATGGCATGCACATTTTGTGGACTTTTTGCACCAGGCTTCCTATTTTCTTATTATATCTTTCATTTTTCTTGCCTTCAATTGAAGCTTTCAGTGTTGAATGTTTTAGATTAAACTTTAAAACCTCCGCAACTTTTTTCTAGAGTATTTGGAGGTACACTCTCAGAGTGTAATAGGTTGTGTGCAAGAAGAAAGCATTTTTAAAGTTTTTTTCTCCAAAATACAATGTTAAATTTCCAGTTTCATTTTCATTTTTCCTGTGATACCTGCTGGGTATCATGGGGACTTTTTTCACTATTTATAAGAAAAGAAAAAAAATTACTTTTTTCTTTTTGAACTCGATAATGTGCTTTGAGTAAGCACCCACTTGAGGAGGCGACCATTACCCTACACTAAATGAACTTTCTTCAAATTTTAACATTGGCCAACAAGACTCTCTTGTTTATGACCAGAACACGACTCTCTTGTTGACAATTTATCAATAGTTTTTGGTCTTTCATTCTGCTAAGAGACTTGACTCAGGACTCTAAGTATTACTGGTTTTTTCTTCTTTTTTTTCTTTTTTGGTGTGCATATTCTTCAGTACAAAGCTAGTTGAGAAAATTTTTCAACTATAAATAACAAATAACTTAAAACCCCTTCCATTGCCCACTTTTGGTTGTTGCTTTTATATATATACTAGTTTGAACCCCATGCCTAATGCACAGGTTTGTGGGTATTTGACGATACATATTACAAAATTACAATTACAAACTACAGTTCCAAAACTTCTTTATATACAACATTCCGCATGTATCCATTGGGACCCTGGCCGCTGAAAATCTTGATGTTTGCACTGCTTGTGACCCGTGAGATAGCAACATATAGCTGACCGTACAGCTGACCACGGGAATAGACCAGAGACGGCAAATATACCCCAACGTTGAAAACAACAATAAAAGATTCTTTGAAATCAAAGCATCTTTGGGCAAAGCCCAAAACCCTAAACACTACCTCCAACTTCTGTTTCTTCTTGTTTGCTTGCCCAAACCTTAACCCTAAATTCACCAGCTACCTCATTTGCCATCCTTCGGCGCGACTTCCCAAAATACAATGTGCATATGTACATACTCATTTTGCTGGCTCCAAAATATATCCATTTTCAGACATTGGTTATCCCTGTCTTTTGTTGGGCCCTGCCCCCACAGGGACAGGGACTATCGCATTGGATCCAACTTTTGGAAGCTTTACCTTATTAGAACCGGTTTCACATTAAGTGAACTGGTTTCGTTGATGAAAGCGTCTGTAATCCACTCTTTCTTCGCCCTGTCGGAGTAATCAGATCATGACGAGACAAATGGATGACCAAATGGATGGACGGATGGATGATGGAACAGATGGATGAAATGATGCTTCACGACGTCCTTTACTATATGTAATCACAGTTGTGCAGTTCTTTAAATGTGTAAAGGACCCATCATTCCAGTTTCTTTTGAAATTTCAGAAGCAGAGAACCATCAAGCTCCCCATTCTTTGAAGAAAATCAGAAACACAAAACAACCAGTTCCCCCGCCCCCCATAAATTTCAAAACCCTTAGAAGAACCTATCTATGGTTTAATGGGTAGTTCTCTTTTCTCCTTTTTTTTCAAAGTTTTTGAGAAAAACTTGGGTTATGTCGGTATCAGAAAGCAATTCTTGGATTTTTTATTTTTTTTATTTTTGAGAACCACAGTTATGAATCTTAAAAACCACTCTGATATCAAGACCTAAGGCATACCTCGCTAAGAAAGAGATTTACAATTAGAAATAGGATGATATATTTTACACATCACAAACTTACAATATCAAGAAATTTCAATAAAATATATTGAATGAAATTTGTATGAAATTTGTACGAAACTATGAAACTTAAGAAGTTTGTGATGCAATTAATTAGTTGCAATAATCATCACAAATCTCTAATGACTACCCAACACTAGTATTTTATGTGTAAAGAGTAGGTTGCAAAGGGAGTCTCCATCAATGTTTTATTTTGGACAATTTTTTGAGTATTTTTATATATAAAAATTTGGGAATTTTTATTTTATTTTGCAGTGTAAATTGAATCAAATAATTTTTCCATTTCTTTTGGGGGGGTGGGGGAGGGAAATTCCCTAATTTTCAACATTACAAAAAATATGTAATTTTTTTTCTTTTTTTTTAAAACCCTGGTTTCCATGTGCAAATTGATAAAGGGAAAAGGTTAGATTTATTTATTTATTTTTTAAATCACCAACAAAAAAGGTAAAATACTAATTTAGAGGGCTGAGAGGAAGTTAAGCAGCAAGGAAGGAGCTAAGTATTGATGAGCCCTACCAAACTGGAGGTGCCGCTAAAACTGGATACTCTGGCAGCCAAAATGGGCCCGCCCCCAGAGACAGAAGACACCACCAAACAAACACTCACCACCAATGGCAGCCAGGAGCCACAACATCCGCCATATTTAGCGGCGGTTCTGGCTGTTCATGGGGTTGCGAGCGAGCGAGCGAGCGATGCACCACCATGACAGTAGTAGTACTAAATCACCCCGAAGTTGTTCTTCCCCATCGGCTTCATCTCACTCAATTGGCAGACAAATCTCAAATCTAGCAAAGAAGTCAAAGTAATTTGGCAAACCAATGGAAATAGTCTGCCGTCCCGCCAAATTTGGCGCCACTTCAGGTACTCTACCACAGGAGAGGAAGAAGAAGAAGAAGAAGAAGTCACGGCAAATCTCCCGCTCCTCATGATAAGAAGGGCAGTTCGTCGAGAAGGGGAAGAAGAAGCTGCACTTGCCCGAGATCGATCGAATACTCTCTCAATCGATCGACTCATGGGAGTGGGTTTTTCTTCCCTTATTGGTCTCTTTGGGGGTTTTGTTTTTTTCTTTTGAGTTTTTTTTGGGGGAGGGGGGTTTGCTTTTGTTGTGCCTTTTCAGGTCTTGGTACTTCAGCGTGGACGTCTGGACTGCAACAACAACAATATCAACAGCAGCAACGTCAACTACAGTCCCCACCCACGTAACGTACACGCTTGCGTGTGACGAACGGCGATCCGGCGGTGGGTGGGTAGTAACGCGGTCATCAGCCGCCGCCGCAGCCCCGCTGATAACGCGCCCTCAATTTCTCCATCACCTTTTGCAAACAAGTAGGACTCATATCATTCTCAGCGTTTACTACTAGCCTAATGTGGTCTGTCCCCCCCCCCCACCCCCTTCTTTCCTCTAAGTATTCGAACCAGTCACAACAATCCCAATCCAACTACAGATCCAATAGGAAATGTGACTGAAGGCGAAGCCCGATTCCAGTAATGCCAATAACTACAGTCACACTAGGAAATGTGAGCCAAGGCGTGAGGCATTTCAAAACACGGAATGCCCAAAAATGTGAGCGTTTCATTTTATGAAATGCCTCATGGGGTTCTTATTACGCTCAATAAGTGTTCCTTTCAAAATACATTACAAATCTTGTCAGAGTTTTTTTACATTCCAAAGAACTTGAACTCGCTGTTAGTTAGTTCCCAGTAACATGGAGTGAATGTTCCTCAAAATGTGGGACCAAATCAAAAAGCTTGCAATTGTTTCAGAGTCTCTCCCTTAAAGAGTAATGAATTGGGTTTTGGGGGAACCTGTGCCCATCCTCTTGTAGGCTTTTTCCTAGCTGAGACAAGGTCATACGCAACCTTCAATTTTTGTGCTACTAATGTTTGTTTCAATGTGAATCGATGAGATTAAGAATCATCACATGCCCATTGTAATGTGAATCAACAACAATATTATGAATCACATGTCTGCTTTAGTGTGAATAAACCCAACTAAGAATTGCATGTTGGTTTCAATGTGAATCAATGAGATTAAGAATCACAAACCCATTCTAATGCGAATCGACAGAACGATTAATCACATGTCTGTTTTCATGTGAATCAACCCGACTAAGAATTGCATTTTGGTTTCAATGTGAATTGATGAGATTAAGAATCACATGTACATTGTAATGTGTGAATCAACAATACTATGAATGACATGTCTGTTTTAATGTGAATCAACCTGACTAAGAATTGCATGTTGGATTCAATGGGAAGCGATGAGATTACATGAATCACATGCCCATTCTAATATGAATCAACAATACTATGAATCACATGTCCGTTTTAATGTGAATTGATGAGATTGAGAAGGCAATTGGAATGTGCATTGACGGTGAGAAAATCAGTTAAACTTTGGAATACCTTCAAATGTTTATTTTGTTTTTTGGGAAAGTATATGACAAAACTTAGAGCCTTCATTGCAAGCCACAATAGAATTCTAACCCTAAATTCCAAGACCCTCTTCCATGATGGTGTAGGCATCATGGCCTCCTCTTCCAAATCTATGGGCACTATCTAGTTATGGAACCATGACTTTTGGGTGGTTGAGCCATCCCAAGTTCATGAAAAAAATAATAATTTGGGGAGCAATTTTTTGCAACTTTTATCAGATTTTCACCTCTACAAAGGACTTTTTATTTTAAAAATATGGTCCAAATACACCAGATTTTTGGGGGAAAATAATAATTAATTTTTCCAGATATCTATGATAGGTTCCTGCAGACCTGTGGCCAAAAGTATAGAATGATGCCTAAATCTTTTTTACTTTCAAATATATGATTCGTAGTCAAATTTTGGCTAAATCACGCACACATACATTCCAACCAGTGTTATTTTAATTTTTTTCCATATTTTTGATTTTGAAATTTTGATGAATTTTGCCTCAAAATTTGCAAATTGGTGAAAACTACACTAGAAAAACACATTTTTTCCAAAATTTCCCAGATTTTTTTGTTGAAAAAAGGTAAAAATTTGCTTCCAAGAGAAAACATTGATCCCAACATAGTAAGAAATAGTTTGATTTCAGATGGAACCTTATGTATGCAATAAAACACTTTGAAAATCAATAATGTGGATTTCAGTCCATTTTTTGCCAAAAATGTGACTATGTTCATTGCTCAGTGTTATTATAATCCTATAGAAATGCTTTTGCTACTACTATAGTAGTACTTGGGAAAGCTTCCACACAAATTAAATTATTTGTAGATATGTTGAAATTTTTCTCCCCCCCCCAAAGAAAAAGAGCTAAATTTTGTGAAGGAAAAAAATTGTATATTATTCCTGAACAAAAAAACCCCAATAAAACATTGTTCAAGAATGAAATTCATCAGTAAATTTGCCAAATGTCTATATAATGGATGAAATCTTCTCACATCAAATGCTACTACCGTTTTAGATGGAATTCTTAGTACAAATCTATCGGATTGTGTATGGATAAAATTATGTTTGCAGATGAAATTGATCACCACAATGTAATTGGTTTAACCAAACGAAATGAATAACAAGGACAAATTCACACATGGATAAATTTCATCCTTTTGCCAATCAACCCACCTACAGTAATGTACATGACATCAGCTAGTAACACACAAAACAACCTTCAATACAGCACCTAACATGGTAACCCCAACCCTAGCTTTTAATGAAGAGAGCACTGGAACTTTCAAGAGCAGCTAGAGGAGTACCTTCCTTTCCCACTCCCTCAAGTGCCAGTCTGACACTTGTTCCTTCAACTGAAAGAGATTTCAAAGACACAATTCAAAACAAATCATGTCTGCACCCACCTTCAAACTCACTTGTTATGATCAACAAACATAGGCTTTAGAAATCTTCCAAAGCCAGGCATGGTCAGAGGCAAACATCCACTACTTCAAAAGTTACATTTGGATTTGTATACTGCCCCTACTCTGTCACAAATTTCTACTGGTGATGCTCACCATACCCACATAACAGACAATAATGTTACAGTTTGCTGTACTACTCTTTTTGTTTCTGGGATTATGGATCACAATTGCCAGTAACAAGTACATGGCAGAAGTTTGTGGATCAAAAGCCCCCCCTCAAGACATTTCCAAGAACATCATTTGACAACTTTCAATTGTCAGAAAAATTACAACCCTACCTATTGTTGGACCTTCTATCAAGCATAACAAACTTGCCTTGCAGACTTAGCCATCAGTGGCTGCTGTGTCTTTTATCCTCGGGAACAATTTCTTCATACCCTTGAGCGAGGTGAAGTGGTTGCCTGACCATAAACTGCTCACCCCACCTCCCACCCCTGACCCACACTCCCCCCACAAAAAGATCTGGGAACCCACACTTCTAGAAGCCTCACTAGGAGAAACCCACCCGCATCTGTGCAACCTTGAATGAAAGAATAAATTATAGATTACTTGAACTAATCAACAAAACTCTGAACTAGAACAGAATTACAAGGGTTTTTGAAACAGGAAGGTACTACTGCTAGCTGAAGCCATCCCTGACTCTGGCACATAAGAAGCCATTGAGCTGGAACTTGTGTCCTTTATACAGACAGAAGCACTTCCTTCGGCAGACAGCTCACCCAGTGATGACTTCAAGGACTGATGATTGGAGGAAGAGGTTCGGGGATCTAACCCCTCTATCCCTGAAAAGTGCAAAGGTAACTGTTGTGTCATGATAGCAGGAGATATCATTGATGGTCTGTGTAAGTTCTGCAATGAAACTCGGCAAAGGGGGCAGCTTGAGTGTGTTTGAAACCACTCTACAATACAATTCTCATGAAACACATGCTTGCACATAGGAATTTGACGCAGCAACTCCCCAACACTGTACCTGGACAGGCAAATGCAACACCTGCACCCAAAAGTCATCAAAAAGATGCCAGTAAGCAGAAGACCTAGAAACTTACAAGGATTGACCATCCAAAGAATGGATATGTAAGGAGAGAAAATGACCTAAGCAACATGATATTGTGATACAAATACAAAGTGAATATGGCCAGAGCCAGAGAGATGATAAAGCAGACATTAAATCCTACACAGATCATGGAATAATATGGGGATTCACCAAATGCATTGTGCAAGATGCAATCAAACTCTACTGCTAACCCCTAACTCAAACCCCTAAATCCTGATTCCATCTGGTTGCCTCGAATGATAAGAACACAACTAGGGGGATGTGCCAATGACCAATAACTTGTAAAAGAGGAAAGTATACCTGTTCAGATTATGACATCAAAGATTTCCCCTGGAAATTTTCTGGGAAGAAAGAACGAACAGGCTAACCCCCATAACACCAAACTTACTATGAGGTGGTGCTTGCCCACCATTGCATAGCTGGCTCTAACAGATGTCTCAAAGTGTTTTCAACAATTCCAAATAAGTTACTTTTTTAATTTCAATTTAGCTCCAAAAACTGCCAATGTAGCAAGTTTGGGAACATTGACTGTCAGAGTTTATACTTCAACACCATTTGACCATAAATGGTTTGCTTGCTCCTAAATAGTAGCCAGCTCAAACCACAAACCAACTAGTACTTAAAACAAGCACCATCCCAACTCAACAGGTTAGACCTCCCAACAGACAGGTTAGACAGCTAGAAACTCACCTGTCCAAAACAGGTGCAGATATCCAGGGGCCAATCCTTTACAGCCATTGTGAAATCAAGAGGATAAGCTGGATGGTTTGGATAGCTATGTCATGGACTAGTTTTATTATCCATGCCACAAGTTCCAAAATGATAGTTACAAATGTACTAGAGACTTTGAAAATGAGAGGGTACATTTTCTGTCATCTTAGGTGCTTAGAGGTTAAATAGTATGACGTACCGAGCCTCTTCTTCAAGAAAGCGTCCACCCTCAAAGGCCAGCAGAGGGAACGTGCTCACCACAACTGTATCCAAACGCTGTTGTCCTAGTGTTACCTAGAAAGCATCACACAAATGTCAACTGGAAGTAGATGTATCTACAAACATGACTAGAAGGATATATATCTTTCATAAGAATAGAGAAATCTCCGTTCTCACGATGAAGAAGAAACAGCAAGGCTAACACTTCCTCAGATGTATCTACAAACATGACTAGAAGGAAAACAAGGACTCATTAGCACACAGGATCACTACACAAAGCTACAGTGTGAGCTTGTACCTCACTGGTTGCAATGCCCTCAAAATCCAGGAGTATGTTGCCATCTTCCCGGCCTGTCCTGTGATGCAATACATATATACATGTTCCTACTGATACAAACAAAACAGCTGAGCTTGAAAGTGCCACCACTATGGTTATCCACATAGCTAATCCATTGGTTGCACCTGCCAACAGCAACACTCCAACTTTGAAAAGCATGATCCCACTTACTTGAACATAGTAGAAACCTTCTCACTCATTGAGGGAAACATATTGGGGAGCTTGAGAAACACAAAGCACTTGCACCAGTAACTACTTCCTAAGTCAAGGAAACCCTCACCTAAGATTAGAATCTCAAACTCAGCCTCTCCTCGCCTGTGGTAGTCAACATTGAAGACTGCAAGGATCACATTTCCTCCAGCCAGAAGGTCATCACTGATTTCGTATGTGCTCGCAGCAGTCGCACTAAGATTACCATTTGAGAACTTCAGGTCATAATCTGTGAGTGTTGGAAATTGACTCTGTTGGGCCAGTAAAATTGGATTACCCCCATTGTAGTTGAACTGAACTGAAATATTTATACCAGAAGTTCGTATCTCACTCTTATTCAGAGTGATGTAAGCCAAGTCACCTGGTTGCAGCTGACCACTAAGTGCTTCTTTCGGCTTCGCTGGCCTAAGTGCTGTGGACAAATACAGAAGTCAAATTGTCAACAACCCTTGACCTTCTCATTCCTTACAATACATATGTCCTCACCACAGTACTAAAACAAGGTAAGATGGGCTTCCATTAGGCTAATTGAACCTCCACACCCCTGAGCTAATTAATCTTCCAAACAATCTTCTTCACTTGGAACAACTAGAGTTCTTCCCAGGGAACGTTCAACATGAATTAGACACTCACATCCTTCACAGAAGCTTCCTCCATAACCAGGCTCACAATGACAGTCATTATCTCTGATGCAGACTCCCTGAGGAAATGAGCAATTTAAAGGGCACAAGCTCTGAGAACTCTGTGCATTCACAATGGAGATGCTGGTATTGAAATATGTGGTCTCGTGCAGGCAGTGGTCAGCATTGAACACTCCAATGTAATATGTTCCAGATCCTCTGGTGAATATATGATCATAACTGAGCCGGTTCTGGAAACTTAGTAGATCTGAAAAGTCATTAGCATCAGTCTCCAATGGCAAAGCCTGAATTCCAGTTTTACCCTCACTAGGCTTCAAGAACAGACAAACATCACCATGTGCACGTGCCAATTCCACTAGAATGCGGCTGTTGCTTTGCAAAACCTGTACCAAAAAACAATTTGGCACTGTCACTACACAGCGGCCAAAGATCTCATCTTCAGCAGGGGATGCATAATGGCTCTTCAAAAAAAATTGCTACTCAACAGAATCAACAAATTGGATATGATCTAAAGACCATGTGCAAGTAACCATCCATAGTGCAACTAAGAAGATGGGATTTCTTGATCACACAAAAAATCAGTATCACCAAGTCAATTTCCACTCAACAACAGCTCTCTGCAAGGAGAGTCATACTGTGAACTCAAAGTACTTCCAATCACCAGGTCTCAAGACCTCTTCGTTGTGCATAATGTAACTTCCATTTCCTTGCACAAGATCACCACTGGCAGGTAGTTGTTCAACATCTGCATTGACAACATGCAAGTTATTTCACATTAAGGATAGCCCATGATCCAGTGTTTCTCTCTGGCTAAATGAGAAGCAATTTGTCTTTGGTTGTAATAGGGAGCCAAGAAAAAAAGAAATTCCCTGAGGGTCCTTCACAAAATCAGGCCACCACTATGCGATGCCATACCTTGCATTCAAGGACTGCAAAAAGACAATCCCAGACCATGAGAGTCTAAACTGAAAAGGACATGCAGCAACAAACCTATTGTACAGGTTGAGACGTTCACATCCCTGATGCATCGGCAAGTTGGGGGACTCACACATGGACCACTGTCAGGATCACTGCAGCTCAAGTTGCATCCTTTTGAGACTGCATAAAGAACTAGCTGTCAATGATTTGATATTTCAAACCACTAAGACAAGTTCAGAAGTCCACAGACACTCTGCAGAAAGAGAAAAAAATTACCAAAGTCTGGCTGGAAGTACAATTGAGCAGACCCCAAAAGAATAAATCATAAAAGCAAATGAATACAAGCATTCAGAAGCTGCATGATTGTGATAACATTTCCCAATGAGATCATACCTGAGCACCACGCTTTAATGGTAAACTGGAAAGGGTCGTTTTCGCTGTAAACACTGGCAAACCAAGGAGGCAAAGAGTCCAAATTATCTCCTAAAGGCAGATCTAGCTGAGCAAAAGGACGCCAATCTTCTGAGTCTGCCAGAGAATGCAACAAAACCATAAAGCTGTTACATCGAAGTCTTCAACCAAGAAGAGGGACTAGTTTCTCTTGAATGCAAACCCACATGCTCCTTAACATGGCAAATTCATAGGCAGTGGGCAATGTGGTGACGGGATAAGTAGGTCTCATGTGTTCACAAACCTCATTAGTGTCACGAAGTAATGAGTAACAGCTTCGCACAGAGCAAACAAATAAGGGTTTCCAGAAGTTTCCAGAAGTTTTCACGGTCTTCTGCTCAGATGCAGTCTGAGACTGATGTAATCAGATTCCTGAAGTTTCAAACACATCTCTCTACAGAAGTTTGTTGTTTGGGATAACCTAAAGTCTTCAACCCTCCCCTTCTGAAGATTAGGACACAAGTCACTACACATCATCCCCCTGCTGGACTAAAACCTGATCAAGTTACCACCTTGTTTGATCAACTATGTGGACTAAAGTGAATTCCATCAGTCTATATTCAATGCCAAAGAGATCCTGCTTGGCTCTGAGCTTGCAAGGGTTTTAGCACAGAGGTATCTACATCTCTGCTTGAATCAAATGTGTGGATTGAAGTGAATTCCAACAGTCTGTAATCAATGCCACAGAGAGAGTATGCTTGGTTCTGAGCTTGCAAGGATTTTAGCAGAGAGGTGCCATATGTGCAAGCTAGTGCAAAGTAGTAAGTACATACCTACAATATCCGTTAGTGTAGTTCCATCGTCATTGTCATCATCGCCATCGTCAGAACCAGAAGAATTGATAGCAGATGGCAATTTGCCACCTGTGTTGACCAGCAAACCCCATGTCCCATTGTAGATTGTATTACGGGGATAAACATATGCTGCCACACTCAAATATCCACCTTCAAAATCCTCAGTGCAGCTCCTTGTATCTAGGGCATAGTATCTGTAACGATGTTGATCGACAACGTCCATCAAGCATGTGTTGTCTGCTGCTACGGTGCCATTGGGAGTAAAGTCCGGATCGTCATTCAGTGACCTGTATGAATGGCAGCCTAGGAAACCACCAGCCCAGGAAAAAATTTATAAAGCCAAAACAGTAAAACGCTCTGAATCCATATCTTCACGTTGCTATAAAAGACTGCGAAAAACTAACTGACTGCAGAGTAGGTAGTAGCGAAGAAGAAGGTCGGAGACAAAGCGTCAAAAACTCTGGCAACCTATTTGCAAACGGACATTGTGTTCATTACCACATCGCAATTTGCCTGACAAACAAATTGCAGTTGATTTCAAGCACATTCCAACTTTCTCATTAGAAATTGGCCAAAAGATGTTAATGAAGCAACCGCTTACCGAGCGAGGAAAGGTAGACAACGAACAACACGAACAACAGGCAGCGCTTGCCATCCAGCAGCAACGCCACACCACCACGACAAGAGCTAAGCTGCAACGAAACCGAAACTTGCAAGCTCGGTTTCATAACCTCGCCCCCAACAAATCCACCACTAGTTCACAATAATAACAATAATATCCTTCCTGTATGCCCTTCCACACCGCCGAGAACCGTTCTCCGCACCACTGGCCTCCACAGTTTCACCTCCCTTCACTTCCTCCTGCTGTCCTGACTTTCTGTACCTTCACGCCGCCAATGTACAAGATATCCTCATCAACACACAAGCAGACTTTTGCCACAAAAAACAGCGCAAAAACGTTTTAGTGAACAAGAGAATCATTCTATGACTCTCTAGACAAGAGCACAAAACACTTGACGCAAAGCGAGATTACTTTCCCCTTCACAAACGTGTTGTGTTCCCTCCAACAATGCGAGACTACAAGAGATCAGCAGCGAGCAGAGCGTCGGGTGCATCGCGGGAAGAAGCTCTCGATCCGCGGCGAGGTTGAACGCTCCAACCTCCCCTGGGCGCGAGCTGCAAGCCAAGTGTGTCACCGTCCCTAGAAAACACCCGCAGAGCCTTGCGGGTGGCTCTTGGGGGCGGCTTCTTGTGGAGTGAGTACCTACTGCAGCCAGAAACAGGTACCTACTACAAGAGTGTTTTTCTTTGGGGTAGGGCGTTTCTTGTAGGGGCCGGCCAGCAGGTTGTAGGACGGGCAACGTAGATAGTACCAGTAGGCCAGTCGCTAAGGGCCAGTTCCTTTCGTTTTAAGGGCCGTGTTCCTGGGTTTTTTTTTGGCGGCTGCTTGATTGTGGGACCCGGTCCTAAGAGGGTGGATCTGCCACGACGATGTGGAGTGTGAACTGCTAAGACTGTCCCATCTTCTTAAGGGCTTTCCTTCCACTACCGAAGTACCACGGCAACTTCCGTACTCTAATTTATACTATTTTGTAAAGTTATTTTAATTTTCAACCCAAAAAAATGTTTTTTTGGGGGAATTTTTAAATACTTTTTTTTAAAAAAATTGAAGAACAATAAAGAATATATTGGAATGTTCGAGAATTTTTAAAAAAAAAACATTGAATCTTCAAATTCTGTTAATTATTCAACCAACATGTGTTGTACCCTTGCCGGGGGGGGGGGGGGGGGGGGGGGGGGCTTTTTCTGACAGAGCCACAATAATTCCCCGCATTGGGTTTTTTTTTAAGCGTGGAGTCAATAAATATATTTTTTTTTTGAATATATATATCA
>Ga0116231_10006973_pt1 | contig 21077 bp, 19 predicted proteins | sample S1TSphgellanicum_2_FD_89695 | JGI IMG/M metagenome (GOLD analysis project Ga0116231, IMG submission 89695) | Host-associated microbial communities from peat moss isolated from Minnesota, USA - S1T2_Fd - Sphagnum magellanicum MG | ecosystem: Host-associated > Plants > Peat moss > Unclassified...
AAAAAAAAAAAAACAAAGGTCCGGGCAATGCCCGGACAGACGAACAGACAAACAGACAGACATGTAACTTTAATATATAAGATGGCTCATTAGATAATTACATTATCATTTAATGAATAATGATTAAATTTAACATATATTTAAAGTATAAACTATACACTACAAATATTAAATATTCATTATTAACTATTTCAATAACTAATAAATTTTTAATATTTAACTAATTAGCTCTCTAGTTTCTCACAACTTGTCAATATATAATTCATAGATAAATTAAAATATTAAAATATTAAAAAATATTTCCTTACTTTTAAAAATCTGGACGAATTATATATAATATAATTAATGGAAAAATAAGTTAATTATTATACTAAAAATAACTGTTCTAAATATTTGTTTTCAAATTAAAATTAATGAAAAAATAATTGCTAGTAGAAAATGAATTCGAACAAAAAATATTATTTAAAAAGTACCATTAATTAATTACCGTAATTAATATATATGACTATAAAAATTATTATCGATTAAGTAAATTTTTTCTCTATTGGTAATTGATAACTATAAATAAAATAATATACTAAACATGCCTTAATATTTTTTAATTACAAAAAAATTAATAAAAAATTATTGTATAATAGTTCCTACAATTAATTATTTTAACTACATTATATTTTTCCAAAATTTTAATTCAGATTTAAAGTTATAAATTACATATTGTGAATAACTATGTTCAATTAAAAATTAATTATGAAATTAATATAATTGATTCTTATTTAAAGTAATTATAATGATTTCAAAGTAATGTAACATTAATTATAGTGATTGATTTATTTTACTGTAAGAATATAAATTATATAATATAAAAATCTATGTTTTAACACTAACTATTTACTGTGACTTATAGTTAATAAATATTATCATTTATAATTATTTATGAAATTGACATATTATGGACAAGTAGTAATAGAAAATAAATATGTTAATTTATTATATTAGAATCCATGTAGTTATGGTCATAACATAATCATTTTAATTAAATTATGATTATTCCAGAAAATTAAATAATAATCAAATTTATAAATTATAAACTATATATTTAGTCAAGTTTAAATATAAATTGATTATGCAAATATTGTAATTCTAACTTACAAATAATTAAGTAATCACACTGATTTTATGTTACTATAGAATAATAATTATTAATATAAAATTTTATGTTTCATATTAACAATTGACTGTAAATAAGTAAATAATGAGTAATACATACAATTACTTAGTTTTTCTTTTAAAAAATAGATTAATGACATCAACTTTGCTGAGTTTTTTTGAAATTATTATAAAATTTTGAAAAAAAATCTTAATTATAAGACATACCTTTCAATCATGATATAAAATTTAAGTATTATTATTAAAAGATAAGTTTTGTAAATATAAGAGTTATTTTATATGATTTGGAACTATCATTTTAATTAATGTGAAAATTAATATTGTAATTTTTAAAATTTATTTTTAATAAGTAGTAGTAAATAATAAGTAAAATAGTTTATTATAATTATTTTAAACTTGTAGGAAAATTAGTCTAAAACTTTAAGATATAGTAACAAAAATATATTGGAAGTACATAATTAAGTATTCTAGTATATTGGAATGCAATTCTTATAATAATACAAATTAAAATTATGAATAAGTAAGTTGAATTATAAATTATGTGTCTATATAATTAATGCATAAGTAAAGTAATTATTATGATCTTATAATAATTATACATAAATTACAACAATTTTATTGTTATTAAAAATATAAAAATATTTAGTATAATAGTCTATGTTAAAATATGTTTAATTTATTTGAAATTATAAGCAATTTAATGTAGTGAAATTAATATAATTACAATAATCATATCAATGACTTTAATTAAAATGTGAATATTTTGAATATTAATTTGAAACATAAATTAAAAATTATGAATATTAAGTTAATCATAAATCAATTAATTATTATAATTGATGTATATAGACATGTGTCAATTGCAACTAAGCACCACTTTGCTTGTGACTAACAAAACTTTAAATGGTTATTCTTAGATGATAAATCCAACCGATTTATGGATGTAAATTAATTTAATTGCAAACTAGTTACAAGCTAGTTGTTGTTGATTCATTTAATGTTAACATGATGTCACAATAGTTGTAAAAGGCAAAAATTTAGTTGTAAAAATCAAATAGTTTGAAGTAGATGTAAATGCGTTGGTGACATATTAGTTTTTTTTCTTCTAGTGATTATATCAAGTCATATGCATTTTCTCCTAAAATTATATTATTTATCAAGTATAGTTTTCAAACCAATTTTGTTCAAACAAAATGGATGTTGTTTTCACACCATTTTGTTTCAATGTAAAAAAACATTCATAGACTTTTAGGATTCCATGTTTTGTAATGAACAATAAGATTTACAACATTGTCTTTCATCTTTAGTTCTAAATTTAAAAAAACAATAATTTTGAATATACAAATCAATAAATTTTCACTTACATTTAAGTTCATTTCATATTAATATTTTTTCCTTGCTACGATAGATATTCATCAAATATGTAATGATATCATTTTTTTGGTTTTTTAAAATTTTAATGGGTGGATTTTGAGAAAGGTTGTCATTAGGGTTTCTTTTCAATTTTGTGATTAAACAAATTTGGAATCTTTTCCCAAAACTTTAACAAATTTAATCAAATTTAAAATAAGGAAAAAAATTCCAAAAATTCCCCTTTTTAACAAAAAAAATCCACAAAATTGTTGAAAAATAAAATTTGTTTGTCACACGGAAGGTTTTGTTGACATGTTATTCACTTATTGATTCTATTTAGGGCCATTATGCTTAAATGTGGTTGTTTTTATCAACTTTATCATGATATTGAGGTTGGGAATTTGAATTAATTTAATTAATTTAGGTAACAAATATCAACCTTGAATATGTGTTAATCAATTAATGTATGTGTTAATTTACCTAAGGAAATATATTGTTGTCACTATAGGCCTAATTAAATTGGAACCCCATTTCATTTTGGATATGATTTTGGAATTGAGTATAGAAATGGACTTAGTTCCAAGACTACAATTAGATTGAAATTGGATTTGATTTCTAAAATTATAACCAAAACTTTAAACATAAAATGATCATAAGGTTTTAATGACAAATGTTTTCCAAGTGTTTACATTTGTACCTTTTTGAGTTATTGGGCATTTTACCTTAATTCAAAAATATGTGCATGTGTGAATAAAAATAATGAAATTGTTAGTAAAAATATATTGCACCTAGTGATAAACATTATAAATACCAATGACAATTTCACTTTACTTTGCAATGCATCAAAATTATAATGTATTAAAATATTTCATGTCATCATGCATTAAGTTGTATTATCATCATGAATCCCATGAAACACATGTATTTTGTAAGTAAAGGTGGGAATTTTTTTTCAAATCACATGGATAAGAGGTTGCCATGGTTTTAATTTTATGGTTATTGTAAGGTAATTAATAATGTATTGAAAAATATTAATATATTATTCACATGTGGTGCATGAATAATACATTTCATGTATTATATTTTTTTGACACATGACAAATAAATGGTGCCATATCAAAAATTGATAAGCAGTCTACATTTCCCACGATTTTTCAATTATAAGGCTTTAATTCTTATTTGTCATGTGTTTTTTGATACATTAAAAAATATTCAGTTAAAAGTTGGCACGCATGTTTAAACATAGTAAGGGCATGAAGTTTTTTCAAAATACATGGACAAAAAATTGTCATTCTTTTATGTTTATAAATATTGTAAGATGATTGTTAATGTATCAAAAAACATTATTACATTACTCATGCATTGTGTGTCTACATACTAAAAATTTACACCTAGTTTACATTTTTTGCCATTATTTATTATAATAAAAAATCATTTTGATAAATTAATTTAACATTTGTTGATATAATAGATATTTTCTCAACTGAAAGTTTTTGTGCATGTTTAAACATAGCAAAGGTGGAATTTTTAAAAAAAATACATGGACAAGAAATTGCCACATTTCTATGTATATGGTTATTATAAGATAGTTGTTAATGTATTAATAACATTATTCGCACATTTGTGAACAATACATTCCATATATCACCATTTTTTTTCTTCCACATTTAACAAATGATTAATTACATATTAAAAATTAACGTATAATCTATGTTTCCCATCACTTCCAACTATAACCAATTGTTATTTGTCACATTTTTTAATTATATTAAATATTAATACATTAAAAAAATTAATAGACTTTGATCATTTTTTCACTTGAAAGTTGTTATGCATGTTTAAACAAAATAAGAAAAAAAAGATTTTTTTTCATAATACATGGATAAAAGGTTGTTATGCTTTTAGGTCTATGGTTACTATAAGGTAGGTGCTAATGTATAGAAGAATAACAATATAATATTCACATTGTGCGAATAATAGAATCTATGTGTCAAGAATTTTCCACACATGACAAATACATGGTTACATTTCAAAAATGACACTTAATTTAGGTTTCGCATCACTTTTCAACTATAGTCAATTATTATTTGTCATGTGTTTTTTGATACATTAAAAAAAGTTTACTACATTTTTTTAATACATTAAAAAAATTAGTTTAAAGTTGACATGCATATGTGCCAAACATAATAATGTGAAGTTTCTTTTAAAATACATGTACAAAAGGTTTTTATGTTACCAAATTTATATGCGTAGGGTAAAATAATTATTTATTTACTTGAAAATAAATAATATGCTAATGGCACATGGTGTGAACAATACATTCAATGTATTATCGCATTCCACATTTGATAAATAATGATTACATATAAAAATTTGACATTTAGTCTACATTTCCCATCATTTAAAAAATTGTAGCTAGTTGACATTTTTCACTTACATTTTCTCAAATTTGAAATTGTTCAAGAAAATATCAAATTGATATATAATCACCATATCATTAAAAAAATCCATCATAATGGAATTTTGTTTCAAAAATAAAATTTAATTACCATTTTTTTATTTAATTTCCTTTTAGTTAAATATTTCAAGATTTTCATGCACGATCATTTCAATTTTTCACAATTGGGCATGTGATGAAACATTAATCAAACAATGTATATTGCCCAAAGAATCTTGATACATTAATGCATTAATACAATAATACAATGACATATTAATACATTAATAAATTGATATATTAAAGTGCAATCACTTAGTGATGAACCACGTAACTGTTTATAAACACAACAGTTTGTGATTTGAGAAATAACTCGTTTATAAACACAACTCAACGTAACTGTATGGTCCAGCTCAAGGTTTTTTTTTTTTTAACTCGTTTGTGAAGGTATTCCTTGTAATCTGATGCGAATTATTTTTAGGAACACAAAATTGAGCTTCACCAAGCATTGGGGAGCCAAGGAAAGTGCTTCCATTATCCAACATTTTCGTGCTGCTGCGCAAGGTAATAAGCATGGGCATCTCGACCTCATCTCCAAAGGAAAACAGGGGACATTATCTGAATCTCAACGATTTTCAAGAGATTTATGAAGACTCTATGTTGATCCATAATGGGGAGATGATGGCCATCATTTTGTATACATTTGTTCCGTCGACTGAAGCTTCGGAGCACGTTCAAACGTTAGGAGATCTCTTTCGGTATGACGGCACCATGCTCCGCACCTGTTCTCTGGAGCCTTGAATGGAATTGTTTGGGCACAGGTTCTGTCGTGGCGATCTCACCGTGGATAGGTCAATACTCTGTAACCAGGATGGATGCTCATTCAGAAATTTTTATTTTACTTTTTTTCCTCATGGCACGCGAATTTCTTTCCTTTCAGGTATCGACACACCAAGAAAATAAATGCGACAGACAGAGGAACCTAGTTGCAAGAGGAATTGAAACAGTCTGCGAATGCTTGGGTCGCAGAATTTGTGCAGACAAATCTGCGTCCGCAACTCACGTCGTGGCTGAAAGAATTGGAGAGCCTTTTCCCCGAAGAGTTACCATTTGGCACTTGTCGAATGGGAAGAAGTTGTTTCACAGCCATGGCGATCACGGAGAACTACCAGTCCACATCGATAATGATCATCACACCGTTTGGGGAAATTTCTCATAACTGTTTAATTTTAATTTCATAAGCTAGTTTTTTTTATCTAATCCTGTTTCGTAACAGGTTAAGTATATTTTAATTATCATTTTTTATTTAATTTCCTTTTAGCTAAATATTCTAAGATTTTCATGCATGATCATTTCCATTTTTTACAATTGGGCATGTGATGAAACATTTATCAAACAATATATTGCCCAAAAAACCTTTGATACATTGATGCATTAATAAATTAATACAATGATATATTAATACATTAATAAATTAATATATTAAGGTGCAATCACTTAATGATGAGCCACATTTGCTGTTTTAAACCATAATTTTTTTGAAATTTTTTTTGAAATTTTTAAAAATATCTTAAAAAGAAAATTAATAATTTACCACAAAATTTTATTTATATTATATGTTAAAGTTTATAATATTTTTTCCTAGAAATATATAAGTAGGTAAGTAATAAAATTTTCCAAAAATAATTAGATATGAATGAATTTATTCTACAAGAACAATGTTTACAACTACTATAAAAATGTTTTTGAGTATTTTTTATTCATTAGATTGATTTCAAATTTTCAAAATATGTATATCAAATAAAGTTGTATAAAAAAAGCCCATTTATAGTTATTTTTTCTTAAACTATTAAATACACGAAATTAAACAATGGTTTTAATTATTTTGGTACATATTTGCAAAACTACATCCATGACATCCAAAACATTAATACACATTCATAATTATAAGTCATTTATTGTACATTATAACAAAACACCAAAAGACGTAAATGTTTTATTTTGATACCTTTGATATATGACATTTCAAAATATATGATATAAATAGTTGCATATGATAATTCACAAAATGCATGATTTACAAAATCAATTTGAAAGTATTTTCTAAATCAAGGAATATATGATACAATAAAATATGCTATTATACATTGTCATATTGAATTAGTGAACTTTAAAAGTTGTGTTTCAATGTATTTTTTTGATCATTAAAAATTCAATTAATGATATCATGAAAAGAATTTCAATACATTAATGGATAAAAATATTTCACATTATACATTAGTAGATGCCACTATTGGATAAGAAATGTGAGTTATATCAAATAATACATTGTCAAATTCAATTAACAATATCCAAGTTCACTCAAACTAAAATTTGGCCTTCAAACAACTCAAATGTATTAGGAAGGATTATTACATCCACCACAAAATTGCCTTATACAAATAATCATATTTTTTTACCATTCAATACATGCTTTTTAATGAGTTTATGAATTTTTTGTTTTTTGATAATTTGAAAAATCAAATGTGTCATTCCAACATTCATTCAAAATCTACATTCACAATTTTAATACAAGATGAATAAGCTTGTAGAGTTGAAACGTTGCATTAATGATGATACATTAAAATTTAGTGCACATCATATGACATTGTCGAAATTAATATATTGGTACAATATACTTTTACAAATTAAAAAATTTAAAAAAAAAATTGAACATCACATTTTACATTCCACAAGTGTATTGCATAATGTATTGTTCAAACATTAATACATTAACATTTTAATATTGATGACTAAAATTTAAAAATTCAACCTATGAAAAAACCTTAGAAAAACTTGGAAAAGAATTCACAAACTTCATAATTTAAAAAACAAACGACCCATAGATTCATAATGAATGGTTGGTTTGGGAGTTGATATTAAATGATCAAATGTTTTTTGGATGTGTTATAATTATAATTTTAAAAAATATTATCGTGTTTCCATCTGATCCAAACCCACAAAATTTCATGAAACTATGATATATGGTTTTATGAATGTCTATTCATGAATCAAAGTTATCTTCGTTTGCTTCTTTTCTTGAGTTGTTTTGTTTCATTTAATTTCACTAAACTTTTACATTATAGAGTGAAACATTATTAATTTCATTCTTAAGGGTGATGATTTGAATTTTGAAACTAAATAAAAAGGTTAGAAAGCCAAAGAAAATATGTAGCAAAACTACACATTAGACTTTTATCCAAAATAATAAAATGTTGAAAACACATTTGATAAGCTTTGTAAGTGTATTAGAAGGTTTTAAAGCAAAGGTGGTTCAAAATAAGCCCATACAATGGAAATAATTAAAATATATGCAACACAAGAAACTTTTTCACATTAATATAATGGATTACAACATATTAGTTTTGTAATACATATATTTATTTAAATTGATACAATTGAAACAAAAAGGAAATAACAAACTTTCAAAATTGTCAATGCATCTATGAACATGTAACAAATAACCAAGTTTTCAAACTATAGGTAATAGGTAGGTGAAAAACAAGGATAACCTTACAATAAATTTTGCTATCACAATTTTTTTTTTGATTCGATTGTTGTTGGAATTCACACAACTTATTGTTACCTTCTACTTAGTTATTAATTTAGTAGCATGAATTGACTCAAATTGTGAAAAATGCACAATTGATCAAATGATGTTCATATTTCCTATTATTGGACATATGCAAATGCACTTAAAAAACAACATAACAAAATTGAACTTTACTTGTATTGTATCATAACCCTTTATCTTTCTCATCATGGGTGTGAATTGGAATTCAAGTTGGTTGCAAGGTGTACAATGTGAATTTGAACTTGGGCTCATTACCATGTGCACAATGTGAACTTGAACTTGTGCTTGCTTTTTGGACAAAATGTAAATTACTCAAGTTTTTTTTGGGTGGAAATTGAAGCTCATGAAAATCTCGCAATGATAAACAAACGATTTCTAATTTGTCGTTCAACTCACTAATTCTTGAGGAATAAAAAAACGCAATATTTTGCATTCAAGTTCTATTTATTTTAAAGCCTATTTTTAACCTTTTTTGCTAATACCCTCGAGATGATGGTTGAGATGATGAATGATATTACATATTTAATAATGAAAATGTTTTTTAAAAACTAGCAATGATCATGACAACATTTTACTAGCAACATCATTCACTTTCACATGCTTATCATTGATCAACTTTCAAAAAAACATGTGCGTTGAAATTGTTCCTACTTGAAATTATTGTTGAGAAAAAGAAAAGCATAGGGGTAGGTGAAAGGAAAGAAAGAAAGGGAAAGGGAAAGAGAGGTGCTTAAAAATTGATTTCTTATCCTCTTTTATACAAAACACTAGCTCCTCTATTTTTCCTTGTTCATTAACTTTTCAAGGCATACAACTACATAGACACCAACCCAATAAAAAATGCAAAAAATATCATAAAAAAACACTCAGTTTGCAAACAAAATCCTTCACCCAAATCCTAAAGATTAAAAAAAATAACAACACAATCAATTTGTAAAAAAAAATGAAGCAAACAAGTGCAAACCCTAGACACCTTTGAACCTTGAGAAATTCATCATGGTCATGTTCCATGATTTTGCCATAGCTACCTAAATGACAATAGAACCCAATCATGATCATGTTCCATGATTTTGCCATAGCTACCTAAATGACAATAGAACCCAATCCTGATCATGTAACGATACACAAATGTTTGATACATTGCTTGCAAGATGCAAAGTTATCCCATGGATTTCCCCAACAAGGAAAACTATTTTCATCTTTTCCTCATTCATTTTCACCCTTTTTAGGAGTTTTGAACAAGGTAAACCCCATGTTGTAAGCACCTACCCATCAAAACTTGACGATCATTTTATTCTTGACAACCACCACTAACACTCTGAAACATAGCAAAACTATGTGGTTACTACTCAGGTTCTAGGTAACCCGGATTGGAACTGGTGGTTAACTACTAGTTAACCTCCAATTAGCCCCCAACTCTAGTTTTTTAGTTGTTTTTTTGGTTCAACACACTAATCAAAACCAGGAACCTGGTTCTGGGTTGCATACTTAAAATAATTTCGGGATTCACAAAAGCTGAACTGGAACAATTCTTGGATCTCATTAAGGTTTGTTCATACAAGAATGTTCACAAAACCAATCCACTTGGCCACACCAAGCAAGAATGAGTCATGTTGAAATTCATTGTACGATAGCTTGTGCATGATAGCTACATGTCTCTCCAATCATGCAGATCAGCAGGCAGGGAAAGAATCATCAAGGACTCCACAACATATTGAGCAAAGTTCAGTAAAACCAGCTTTTCACAAGTTCACTTCTGGAGCTTGGAACATGGAATTACATGTTCCACAAACCTTGTGGAACTTGGAACATAGAAAATGGAATTACATGTTCCACAACCCACATCCAGCCAATCAAATATTCCATCTTCTTCTCTACATATTTCTGAGCTGCACATTTCAACCTAGACATCTGCTAACTGTAAGTTGTTTTAACACTTGGGATCCAAAACAAGCACCTGTCATCTTTACCTTAATCTGAGACAATGAATGTAAGTATGGAGTAGTGACCACTACAACCTCAGTTGTACCTGATTCACTGCAATGTGAATCAGGTACAACTTGACAATGGCTCAAACCTGAACCAAGTAGGTGGAGACCAAATAATGAGAAAGTTGCAAACTTTTAGACCAGCTGCCAGAACATTCATGGGCTAGTCATGGTGGAGTGGGTATGAGGTCATGACTGCTGAGAGAGGAAGGTACCAGGCTTGGATCCAAGCTATTCAGCTGATCCATAAGTTGGGAGCGGCGCTCCTTGAAGAAATTGAGGCGTGCGGCAAGTTGAAGGAGTGCTGCTGATGCAGTTGGAGATTGTTGCTTTGAAGGCACATGAACCTGCAGTTGTGAGAGTAAGAATTGCTACATTATGTCTAGCTTATAAAGTATATTGACCAAAAAGACACCGTCATCCAAACATTTGTACAAATTCCTATATCTGATGGATTTACATTGGGGAACCTACTAGGAGACAATGTCTCATACTCTACAACATTCAAACACTATATTGAGCAGTGAAAGCCTCTTCCATGAACATTACCTCTGGATCTAGCGGGAGCCTCGTTCCATTCACATGGTCCACTTCAGAAGCATTCGTTGGAGATGCACGTTTATGATCAGCATTGGAATTATCCAAAACGTTCGAGGGATCTGGTTGGTATCTCCAGGCAAACTGCCTGCCGGCAGCTGAAGGCCCTGCTGGTGGCTGAAGTGTTTGACGATCACTTGTTACTGAAATACCAGGTTGTGCGGAACTATGACACTGCCAATTTGCACCCCGTTCTCTCTCAGCCATGAGTGCTTCCTGCACAATGACCGACACAGATGAGGAAGCCAATTCTTGTACATTCTCCCTATTCCCAGATTTGGCTTCTTCAGGTACTTGTTGAATTAAGAACATACAGAATTGACAAGTTTAAAAACTACAATCACGAATATGCAACCTGGATGTACAACCAGGTCCTCTATCAAAAGGCCAGGCAATCTGAAAAATTTCAATTGGACAAGTGTCAGAGGAATCATCTTGGACTGCACCCATACTGCATGGCTCACATCTAAAGGGTTACCACATATAGTCAGAAACAAGGAGAGAAGATAGAATGATATATGAAGAAGAGGTGGAAAGAAAGAAAGAGATGGAAGTGCAGAACCACTACCTTTGCTTCTGCAAGTGCATTTCTCTGTTGGGCCACAATGTGCTCAAGTGCAGCTGCCTCTTCGTCTTGTTGCCCACCTTCACACTCCATTTGCTGCATGATTTGAACAACAAACAGCACAGCAGGCCCCCCGACAGCCAAGCAAAATTTCCTGTAATGTTAGTCCTGCTGGGATCAATATGAGCAAAGTCTTGAGCATATCAGAATTTCACACAAGAGAAATCCAGAGGGGTCAAATCAAGAAGCACAAGTTTTCATAGCACCTTCCACTAGACTGTGTCACTCTTGATTCCATTGTCAAAATAAGATGATTGCTAAATTCTAGTAGCCCACTTCAAGATTGCAGCACTGGGAAAAATTGGAAAATAAATCTGCACCTTATTCCTTTGCTTCTCATGATGGCAGAGCACCAGTGTGGCATTCAACTCCTGCTGCAGTGTTCTCCTGAAAAGTCGAAATTTTGTCTCAGACCAATAATCCTCATGCAGGAGATTTAATGCTGAGTCCACAGCCAGCAAGCAAGCAAGCTAGCAGGATACTGAGCCAATGAGGAAGTACCACACATATCAATCAGAATCTTGCAACTCACAAAGAAATCATACCCTACTATCATAATGCAGATAAAGGGTGGGAGGGAGGAGGATTGGGCATTTTCTGGGAGGACAGATTCATCAACTACATCAAAAACCACAAAAGACCCAAACTGAAAATCCCAGATGTATAAGGGGAGCATATTTCAAGTTAGTGAAATTGTGACATACTGCTCAGATTGAAAGTTTTGTACATGGTGTTGATAATCAGATGAACCTGCCAGTGATACACATTGGTGTTGCTGGTTCAACTGGAGGTGGAGATCAGCCATTTTCTGTTTCAGACGTTTTACATCAGCTTCAACAGCTGCTATTTCCTCCACATCTGCTTGCGTCTACTCCAGAAAAAAAGCCCACAGGAAAACACCTTTAGGATTGAGAGTTGTCAATCTGCAGCACACTGAGAACAAAGGGTGGCAAAGCAAATCTGTGGCAACTATATTTGTGTGCTTTGCACTCTTGCATGAATTTGGAATTCCATTCTTTTTGCAATCCATTCAGTCATTCTGCAGCTAGTTTTTAGGGGCAAATACAAACCTTTGAATCAAAGGTTTCTGCAGCAGAAAGTTGGGCAGCTGACACCCCAAGGCCGGTCTCCAAAACCACTCTTAAGTCTCGCTCTGTTTGCAGTTGATCCTGCAATCTTGCAACCTGGTAAAAGCCCCACCCACACTCCAGTTTTTATTTTATGCCCAATCATTTGTGACATGTTCATATACCCAAGGCATGGGTTTGATACACACAGTCTGAGTAGGAAAAACACACAAACAATGGCACATAAGTGCATTAGGTTCTCACATCTTGCTCAAGGGCCACACGTCGCTCATGCAGTTCTTGTTTTTTTCTCTCCAAATGGGCTTGCAGAGATGCATTGTCTTTGACCTGATACATTGAGAATGTCATGCAGAATCCTCAAATCTCGTATGCTAAAACTAATAAATGGGTACAAGTCAGTGTCATTAGTTTGATCTGCACAAGAACAGATGAAATAAAGACCTGTTATGCTTCTAGCTGATTGGCAGAGAAAAAATGACAGAATACAAATGGCACATACCTCTTTGGCAATCCGATTGCGAAGATCATTTCGTATGACCTCCAAGTGATGTATGGCCAAACTGCAGAATGACAGACCACTAACTCACATGGAACCAAAGTATATATTTTGCCAAATTCAAGTAGACAACTCTTATATGGGCATCTCTCAGGAAGCAGCAGGACATTCTGTGGAACACCAAGTGACATACACTGCATGAAGGTGGTGAAGGGAAACTATTATTGCCATCATGATGCTCCTGTAGATGTTCCTCCATGTGGAAAGATTTTTCTGAAGAATGAATAAAGAAACTGCTGCTCTAGATCCAAACCAGCACTTTTAGAACTTACTCTTCTTCTCCAGATGAGTCATTGACATCCATGTTTGAAGTCTTGGTGTTGGCCTGTGAACCATGACACAGTCATTAGCAGATTCATAGCCACTATAACTCAGCTTGGTGCAGAACTATCTACAGCTAGGGAGAATGTGAGGCTTACTTGCTTGATCTTATATGAGTAGTTTAACTAACAATTCCAGGGATCGATGGAACTGAAATCCAAACTCAATCCTCAATCATCAGCTCATGGAAATGTGCAGATCTTCCAGGTTCATATCCAAAGTTCCTGGAAATTGAAGGTTAAAAAAAGACTTGTAGAAACTACTGAGAGCACCACTTGGACTGTGACCTTGTGCACCCTGCAAGAGACAAAAGGAGCTTACTGAAGAGAATCCCCAAAGAGATGTCTGCTTGGGGCTTGACGTTGATCCACATGGTTTCACCTTTACATTTGGGCCATTCCCTCTGGATTGGGTGTTGCTGAAAGGAGGGGATCTGCTATCACCCCATGGAGACCCTTCACAGCCCTTTTTGCTGATGTTCAAGCCCCCCCTGTTTTCCAGGCGAAGGGCGGGTGCTACATTAGATTGCTCATCAATCCCCAGGTTCACTGATTGACACCATGGTTTTGTGCTCCCCTTACGACTGGTCAAAGAACCAAAGCCAGCAGAAACTTCATAGTCTGAATTACGATGTTCAAACACCTGGAGGGAGGGATCAACCAGAATGTCAACTGGATCATGATATTCAAGGCCTGTATTCTCATGGAAACTGCCCTGTCCCAGTTGTCTAAACCATTTTCCTGCTCACTGGATAGAGAAGGGTGTCTTTGCTGCACAGATATCTAGGGAGGTCACCCATTGCAAGGCTTTTTTCAGCTAAGGTGCGAAACTTCAGAGTTTCTATGGGATCTTGTGTGTCCACCTAGCCAGGTTGCACCTGCTATCCTATGAATACTGCTTGACCTTGCGAGGTCAAAGCCAAACAAAGACATGCTTGAAGGTTACCTCAGAACCAAACTCTCTCCAAGCATCACTCACGTTTCTGGAGGAATAGCAGATTACTCTCTTGATGACATTCCTTACAAACTCTCTATATTTGACAGGCACAAGAGGAGATGCTAGGTGGGAATTTTTTGATTGCTGAATGCTACTGAAATTGAAGGGAAAACAAGGGATTCGGATATTCATCTTGTGACTCACCTTGTGATGAAAAGGATTGCTGCCAAGGTTTCCACTGCTTTCACTGAAGGTGCCAGATAATGCTCGTTCAGCATCCACATCAATGTCCTCTTGAAGGTTGTTGGGAGCATCATGGTAACCCCCATCTACATCACAGATTACATGTGATGCTTCATCATCATTATCATCATCCTCTGAGGAGGCATCACTGGCCCTGGCCTCCATGTGCCCACCATACCTTTGTGATGACAGTGGGCCTTGCTGCACATCCTCCTCCTGATCTCACATGTGACATTCAGATCCCAATATGTTATCATGGGTGTTCAAGCCACTCACTCCTGCATGCTTACAAAAAAGATGAGGAGTGTAGCATGTTGTGACTTACTTCAAATATAGAATCATAATCCTCGAGCAACATTGTCAGAATTGCCACGGCATTGTTGGCAGCTGCTGTGGCTGCTAAGAGCTGTGTTTCACTATCAGCAGTAACATCAGAATTGTCATCAAGTTCACATTCACCAGCCAACAAAGGACGCAACAGCAATGGTGCCATACAGGCTGCTACAGCTGATGCAGTCATTCGGTTCTGTGCAGCATGAGCTGACACTGCTCGCATCATCCTCAACAATCTGAACCAACCCCATCTTTGTTTTTTAAGTCTGCATTTTCCATGTGAAACAACAATGACATGCTGCATCCAAGCAACAGCACATAAACAAAGAGATGTAGGTTTCCAAACACTGCACAAACTTGCAAAAGAGAATACAAGAAATCATTGTGGTGGGAGTTCTCAAACTTGAGCATACCTCTGTAGGAGCTGACGGTTAGGTTCTGGAGAAGTGTTGGAAATAGCTTTACGCATAGCATTGACACGACTTTCCTTTCCTTCTAGCCCTAGCCCAGATAGATTAACAAACAGAGATGCTTAAGGAACATGAAGCAACTGGATCCAGGTCATATATATGTTTGTAGAGAGACACAGAGAGACAGAGAGAAACAGAGAGAGGGGAGATGGGAGAGGGACTGGAGCATGACTACATAGATTGATTCCTTTGTATGAAACATACAACAGGTATATCCTAAGTGTCTGACTAATCCTGCACTCTTTACTTGGTTGCAATAGTTGCACTTCCATCTTTTAGCTCTGCTAACCCCCACAAGGTTCTGACTGTGTTGTATGTTGAATTGAAGCAGAACATAGGGTAGGAGGCATGATGATGTTATGAGACAAGTTCGGCCAAAGAAGCTAGCCTGAGTAGGAGATGGCAAGATGTAGTAATGCAGCTTATGGAGTTAGCTGCCACAGACTAGGATTTCACAGGCAAGATCCATTGGAAACAATCCAGGAAGCATGAAGATCAAAACCATAATCTTTGAAGGAGGAAGCAGAACAAGAATGAGGGGAAAAATCTTACGGTGAGCTTCTAGAAGAGCAGTGCAACAAGGTGCAGATACAGGTGATGATGGCAACTCCCTCAACACATGCTGCATCCACCCAATCATTGATGTCATTCAGTGAAGAATCTGTAGACCTTGGTATAGTGTGTGGGGGTATTCACCAAGGTGTGGTAGTAGAAGGGTTTCCAGCAAAGAGAAAATGCTGGAGCAAGGTAAACAACAGCAGATGTTCCAGATCCCCCACTAAGACTGAACATCTAGAACTTGACAGATTTTGAATGGATCTTCCTGTAGCCTCCCTACACAGTTGGTTCATGCAAACGAATCCCAGCCAAAAGCCACTGAATCAAGACACAGTTATTTGAGATGTTGAGGATGAAGTCTCTATAAGGTGGGTCCACAAGAACATCCCACAAGTAGAGAATATGAAATTGTGAGCTTCACCTTAATACAGTCACTGATAACATGTGCATCCTCATCAGGTGTAAATTGGTTCCGCCCTGAACAGCAAGCAAAGAAAGTGCAGTTCATAATTTTAGAGAAATCCTCTGTTTTAACCCCTCTTACTTTGTCACCCAAGAAAGAAAGTAGGGCCAGCAACGGCGGCAACCCATTATTCTGTTCAGCAACACAACCCATTGCTGTGAGTTTTATCAAAACTACTACTGAGGGAATGCCAAAAGGAACTTCAGGCTCTCAGAATCACACATACCTCGCTCATATTCTTTGACTCTACGATCAACATCATCAACATCAGCACACTGACGTAAGATACCTTCCACTCCAACTCCTGCATCCACACAGAATATATAACATTGCCTGGGGAGAGACCTCAGGAAAGAGGAAGTATATGCAGTTCCAGTATCAATACATCTGCTCTTCACAAGATCCAGAAAACCATCATACCATGTATCTCAATGAAAGAGAGAGCTTTTTCCAAGAACGAAGGACTGCCATCAATATCTTCAAGAGCTAGCAATATAGGCTTCCCAATGACCAAAGACTTCACAGCTCTCCGGTCTCTTCCTGAAAAAACGTTATCAAATCAGATACACTTAGAAACTGAATCACCAGAGAATCAGAAATCGATACCCACAGGACTAGTCTGCTGATTAACAATGAGATCCAGAAACTATAGGCTCACTCCTACCTATAGGCAATTGAAGGAAAAGATGATTTGGTCTGCCAAACAGGTCTGATCATATCAGAACTACATTCCGAAACAAAATCACATAGTTGGAATCTGGGTCACTATGCTCTGCTGAACCTTCAAACACATCATGGGAGTTGTGGCGGAAGGTTGTATGTTGACCTGCCACCAGAGCTGCATTTGGGGCTGCCTCAATTGCTCTCTCCAGGGCATCTTTCCACTCATCCACATCTTCAATAGTCTCTGCCTGTTCCACAACTCCCCCAAAAAAATTCTGATTGTTCCTTTTACTTTTGGTGGGGGCAGGACAGAGGGGAAAGAGAAGCCTCTGACATTGTCAACAATACCTCTGAAAGGAATATGCTGCTGAAAAAGTTATTAATTACTAAACAAAGAGCAGATCTCCTCCAATATCAGAGTGGGTGGATGGGTGGGACATCTATCGCAAAGGACGCACCTTCAAAGTATACACACGCTCATCAGGGAACAGCACAGTCAATAACTTCTTCTCTGCTCGAACAACAACACTGTCCCCTTCCCCACAATGCTGGTCAAAAAATCATCTCTCTATCCCTCCTGTCTGCGCCCCTTACACAAAAAGGCCATGAGAAGAAGAAAAGACTCCCCAAATGAAATCTCCCAGCTTATCAATCAATCAAATCAACCCAACCACAGTTTGGCTTGCATACCTGCCAGAGTTGTTCAAATCAATGCCACCCAGTGTCAAGTTCACGTCACTCCCCTTGTGAAGAACAGCATTCTACAAATCCATATACTCCAGTTGTTAGTCTTCTAACATGTCCAACCACAAGAGACATGCAGGGCATGGCATAGGTAGGAACTGTTGTCAGGGAGGAGATTCAACACTCCCAAGTGCCAAAAGGTTCTGCCTGGTGAGCAGACCAAATGGGACCACACTTTTGCCAGCTTCCACCCAAAGCAAGAATCGTTAGCCAGATTGTTACCAGATTCAGCCTTCTGGCACATCTTGGTACTTTGAGGTTTTATTTTTTCCTGTTCCTTTGTTTCTTTGGCACTTATGTGTGGGACATACATAGTTCTGAGTCTCTAATCTTTGAGCAGATACAAATCTCAAGGAACATGCCACAACATCATATCTATATCTATATCTATATATATATGAAATTGCAGAGAAATCTCCCCAACAGCATTATGAAGGTACCATGACAATGAACATGGCAAGATATTGACATAGTTCCTTCAACAACTCTTCTTGCCTCTGATGAGTTCAGCATTGTTACACATGTCACTAGCATGGCCAAAAAGCAGAGCAACATTGTTTAAGTTGGCTTCCCAACTCACTGGATCATTTTTGAAGAAAACTAATGAAGTGCGTGTGAGGATAAACCACCTCCGTTTCCATGACTTCCAACCAAGTCCTACAACCCATCCCATAAGAAAATCAAATCCCTTCAATCACTGCAGCACAAAAAACCGTGAACATAAAAAAATACTCCACCTACTGCAGCACTTTTGTCAGGCCCCCCTGGTTGTCTGGACATACAGGTGAAGGTCGTGGTGTCCTAACAGAGACAATACAACCACTGTATCTGTGCACTGAAGAATAAGATGACAGTTGCATCTAACCAGCACATTTGAATACTAGTCAGATTCCATACACTGATATACTGTAACATATATTCCATGGATCATAGAAGCCACGACAATTCAGTGTCATGGCACAGGGTATCTATTGTGTTGCAAATCTGGCAATTGTCGCAGTTTTGAGTAAAACATTCAGTGTGATGTGGGGCTTGAGCCAATATTGACAAATAGGTCATGTTGGAGGAAGTCAGAGATTGATGGCAGGATTCAGAGATAGTACTTACCTTTTGATGAAATAAACAACGGCCCACTCTTGTAAACCTGAAAATGTCATCCACCCCAATCCACCCGTGACCCCCATCAACTCAATCCACAGATGTTCTCCTCACTCTTTCAGTTGAGCTAAAATTGTTGCAATTAGAGGGATCAGAAAATTGAACTAGTTCCCATATTCCTGGAGCTTGATGACCCATAATGCCATTCACAATGACCCCTCATCATTCACTACTGCTCTCACCGTTGTCTCCAGTACACACTTGAACCCTCTGTTCTGAAAAAAGAAACCTGTAGAGAGCTCTATTCTTTTGTCCTCTTTTATTGGACTTGGTTTTGAGCATACTTGCATAATGTGTAAGTTCCCCATCCCACATACAACACTGCATTGATCTCCCCGGCAGAAACAAGATCCAGCAGGAACCCACCACCAAAAAAAAGAAAGAAAGCAAGTGTAAGACAACCTTACCAGATTGCTCTCCTGGTTCCGAGATCGTTCAAATGGTGCTGGGCTCACAGCAGCTGACATCTCTCTCTCCCTCTCCCTCTCTCACTCTCTCTCTCTCACTCGGGTACCTCAACCACTAGAACTACAATCCAACCCACCACCCACCCAGCTGAGCTTGACCTTCTTCCTTCTTCCTTGACCCTTGCCAACAGAACCTGCACCCATTAGAGAGAGAAGCACGGCTACTTCAATACTTATAGATGATCCCTCTCCTCCTCCATTCATTCCACTACTCCTGCTGCTGCTGCTGCGCCCTCCTCTTCAGGAATGAAAACATGTCGGGTTGGCTTCCATTAAACTGATCAGCAACGGATTTGAACTAATATGGGTGTAGGGATCAGCAACAGCAGCATTTAGGCACAAATGGGTAGTAGTAGCCAAGGGATCCAAATCTAGTGCAAGTGCGGTGAGCACGATGAAGAGTAGATCATATTGCCTTGTATGTATATATATGCATGAGAGCTTCATCACGACTTCCCACAGTTGATGCATGTGTTGTGTGTGTGTATTTCTCTTTCCCACTCTCTACCCCCATTCCTTCTCTCTCTTTCCTCCGCCAGCCGAGCAATCTTCTTCCAAGCTCCTCCCAAGCATCGCATGAGTGAAGAAGGGAGGGAGCATGGCTCCACCACCCACCACCACCACAATACTTGTCATACTTGTTGTTGTTGTTGTTGTCGTGGTGGTGGTGGTGGTGGTGATGGTGCTACTGCTGCTGCTCATCATCATCATCATCGTCACTGTCATCAACAGCAACAACACCATCGTCATCATCATCATCATCATGCCCAGGACACATGATTCCTGTGATTCTTGTTAAGCTCAAAGCGTTTTCATCAACAAAACACAATCAGAAAGATTTGTTGAAGAAAGAAAGAAAGAAAGAAAGAAAGATTCACTTGGAGCAAAAACATTTGGGAGACGACATTTTTGCACGGCACTGCAATTTTGCAAAGCAAACGTCACCAAAAAAAAACAACACAAACTGGGCTCAGAATTTCCCCTTTCTCCTTGTTTTGTGTTTTCGCTGCCCTGTAATGATTTTCATTCATTCCACTTCCCCCTAGCTAACCACTCTGGTTAGCCTATCTAACCACTATAGTTAACCACCATAGTTAGCCTACCTATCTAACCACTATAGTTAGCCTGCCTACCTAACCAACCCAACCCATCATGGTGAACTCATTCATGTTCCGTTTTTCACTTAACCCATCATGGTGAACTCATTCATGTTCTGTTTTTCACTTAACCCATCATGGTGAACTCATTCATGTTCTGTTTTTCACTTAACCCATCATGGTGAACTCATTCATGTTCT
>Ga0116231_10006974_pt1 | contig 21073 bp, 14 predicted proteins | sample S1TSphgellanicum_2_FD_89695 | JGI IMG/M metagenome (GOLD analysis project Ga0116231, IMG submission 89695) | Host-associated microbial communities from peat moss isolated from Minnesota, USA - S1T2_Fd - Sphagnum magellanicum MG | ecosystem: Host-associated > Plants > Peat moss > Unclassified...
AACACGGACACACAAGACTCACCACGGCCTGGACTTGGGGGAAGCCACCACCTTCCCCCTTATAGTATACTCTGCAGCTCTCCACGGAGGCTACATCCAAATGGCTCTTTTTCCCGAGACTCTCGAGTGGGAGTCCCGAAATCTCGCCAGTTGGGACTCCCGTGACTTTGGAGCCCCATAACTTTGCGAGCAGACCTCCGATTGAAGTGCGATCTAAAGCAAAGTTGTAGCTCTCGTCGAGAGCTTTCCAAAGATATGTGGCACGCCCCCTGCAACTAAGTAAATCGGGTTGATTCCCGACTTTTTGTGGTCGGGAGTCAAATTGGCAGTTTGACTCCCGACCCTTCTTTAGGCCATAACTTACGTTTTAGATGTCCAAATGAGAAATGCGAGCCTAGTTTAGACATCTACGTTCCAAGATCTTTCCAATGATATAAAGAACGACACAAACCATTGAATTTTGACCCCTCAAATCGCTCTCTGAAGTTTCGGAGTCCACCGGGACTCCATCTCCCAAAGTGGGAGTTGTCTTGGGAGTGTGAGTGTTCACTCCCTCACACTTTCTTACACTTTCTAACACTCCCGGGAGTATGTGATGTGACTCCCGGGCTTCTTCTTGCCTTAACTCCCAGACTTCCTCTTGGCTCGCAACCTTACAACCCCTTTTGCCTTGGTCGCGAGCCCAAAGCTAAGGTTGCGACAACCTCAAAAGGTGAAAATTCCAAATTAGTGGGGGGATAGGTGTTTTTGAAATGGCCCCCAAAATTATAAAATAATGGAATGACTAATAAGTCAAAAAAACACTTCGCCCATGGCAATAGGACGAAGACCACCAATGTCCTTTGCCATTGCCAACAATTTGTTAGCCCCTAACATTAGGGCCATTGATTTAAGGATATCCCCATGAACAACAACAACCAAAAACTAGAATAATTCTGAAAACTTTGAAGATGGGTCCTTTGGTATGAAGCATTCTGAAAAATGTTCATATACCATCCTAGAAAGCCCACCCGAAGACAAATGGGGAGTAATGGCTAAGTCTTGGGCAAACAAAGTCTTATCCAGGATAAAATTATGCTTAGGCTAATAGTTAAAAATAGGTGGAAGGACAAGGTATGAAGGAGGGGGTGCAGTTGGTGCAAGGCAACAATAATGTCTTTCCAAGGAATAGTTGGTGTCATGGGCTGGAAAATTTTGGTTATGTGACTATATTCATTGGGTTTCCTTAAAGTTAGACATTAGTGAAAACGAGTGGTCAAAAAATCTTCCCATGAATGGAGAAAATGGGGCACACAAAAGGCACATGAAGACTCTTCTTGAAGGGAAGACTAGTCACTCGCCAAAAACCTGTTGAGGTGAACAAAAACCTTTTATTGACTTGAACGACCACTTCGAGTATAACACAAACACTAACATGGCAATAAGAGGAATAGGTACCATGCTAATTCATTCATCGAATTTTGAACAATTTGATCAAAGGGTGAGCAAAAAGCCTACTTAACTTCATCTTGGATGGCTCAAATGATCTTATGAAATAAATGAAGACACACAAAACAAAAACTCAAACAACCCCAAAATGAAGCTAGATTGGGTTCAAAGCCCTTCTTCTTCCTTTGTTCCTTTCATTCACTGCAATTCCTTTGCACTCATGGAAGTTCCATTGCCGCGCATTGCCATCATTCTTTGTTTCTTCTTATGTTTGAAAGATGATAGATCTATGTTTATGTTTTTGAAGTAACCATCCCCACCACTCACCAAATACTATACAATTTCTTCAAAATGGTTACCTACTTACTCACACAGAAGGATTGCATCTAGAACCTAGAAATAAGGAGTAAGTATGATTAGGTAGTAACACTAGGAACCACTTAACAATTTTTTTACAAATAGTTAGGAAATTTTTGATAAAAGAATTAAAATTCTTCCCACTTTGCATTTTTCCAATTATTTTTTTATGTATGTAACCAAAGAGTTTTGATTATTTGCACAATAAAATGTAAGATTCATATTTTAAATTTCGAAGATGATAGAATTTTTTAAATTGTGTTCCTAAACATAGGAGAACTTCAAGAATGCCAAAATCCTTGATGGACATCATGTTATCAAAGGGTTCATTTAAAAAATCAATAGCCACTATAAATGTATATTATTTGACAAGCTTTACAAGGAGCAATCTAAGTTGATTTTTTATTTTTAAAAAATCCATTCCTTACTAATGTGGTCTTTGATGAATACTTTTCTTGATGTTCAATTGTAATTCAAAACTTCAATATACATAATTTACATTGTTATTGGATATTTTTTGCAAACATATATCATAAGCATCTCCTTCAACAAGAAATATAAATATACAATGCCATTAAGGATTCCTAAGAAATTACTATTTTCGTTCTTAAAATTTGTGATTTTTTGAAATTTTTAGCATGTGAAATGCTTTAAAATGGCACCAAAACATGTCCAAATATAGATTAACATGGCCCATTAGAAAACCCATGTGTGTAAAATGTACTTATATAAACAAATTAATCAAATATTGTACCATAAAATTACAAATTATTCCTAAAGTGAGGGTGGTCTAGGAAATAATGATGTGACGTTCTTAACTTAGTACCATCCAATCATACTTTCACACATCAAGAACTTGGTTTTGGATTTGGTTTAATTCAATTTATTTTGGTTTGGGATCTAGATTTGGTTCTTTTAAAAATAAAAATAGGTCTTGATTTTGAAATTTAAACATGGTTCCAATTTGGTTTTTACTCACTAGAACCAATGGTTTAAACCTGCCCAACATTGGTTGATATCTCCCAAATCATGATGGCCCCATCATAGTCTTGGTACTATTGGAAGACCCTCAATGGATAAGGATGCACTGAGGTGATTTCATAAGGCTTAGACATATGGAATGAGAGATATTGAATATTGAATAATTTGTCATGAAAAACTCAATAAAGTCAAAGCTAAAAAAATTAGGAACATTGGGGGATGTTCTTGGTATTTTTCGGAAGCCCTTGATGAGTGGGATTTCTTGGAGGTGATTAGGAGTGTGATGAAATGTCACATTTTTTTTTTCACTTAGCAAAACATCTTAATTTCTATTTGCATTGGAGGCCATGATCTCTCATTGTATTTGATATAACATATATTAATGATCATTATTTCTTCTAATTGAAGTTAGGCATGCAAACAATTATAATAATATAATTTATTAATGTTCAGATACAATTTTGGTATGTTTTGGTATTGTTTAATACCAAAATATGTGTCCATTTTTGTGACACTCAAGCAAACTAACACATGCAAAATGTCTCTTATTAAAGTGATAACAATATGCCCTTATCAAACAAATCCTATTAGAAGAATCAATTATAATTAAAGGATGGATTACTCCAACAACATGCATTGTTCAATAGGGAATATAACCTTGTGCAATGTGAAAATACAACCAAAGCAATTGTGAAAAACCACAACATGAATGTTTCATATTATATTGATTGTATAAATGTTCAAAAAATATAATTAGAAGGATGACATGTTAAAATAGAACATGTGATGGAAAGCTGATTTTAACAATTCACATAAATAAATTAACACTAGATTTTAGATCCATTATGATGTAACATGGTTGTTGATGGTGAATGAATATTTCTTTTGTAAATATTTGACCACATGTTTGGTGAAACATGCATTGTGAAGAGAAAATTTGGGATTGGGGCTAACTTAAGGTGTGAATATGTGGATCAAAATGTCAACACTTGTTAGAATGAGAATGGGGGACACATCATCATAATTAAAAAAGACTTTGGGAGAGCCATGGGGTGTGAGATGGAACAAGGACATTTGTGTGAGCAATACTCCTTATTGTTGGAAATGAAAATAAGGTTGAATGAAAGGGATATATATATATATAGATAGAGAGAGAGAGAGAGAGGGTACATACATGGAAAAACCATTGCAAAAAGAACACAGTACAAAGCAAAACCATCAAGAGACCCAATTTAGGTCAAAGGAGCAACCTACAAAATAAATCTACACAACCTAAGATTTTCAAAAAAAAATCTAACTTTTCTTCTATCCCTAGAATAAATTTATGGTGTGGGCACCATGTCCTATTGAATTCAAATTAAAAAGTTCATGTTCAACAAATGGCTACTTATTAATCTTTCATAATCCATTGCCATGCAAGCCTACCGTAATCCTACAACCTTTCCCATATTTGTTGAGCTAGTTACTTATTATTCCATCTATTTCTATTGAACATGATACCATTCCTATTAATCCAAATATTCTAGATTGTTACTCCTTTCATATATGTCCATATTGAATTCCATTGTTGAATCTATTTCAAAAGAGGCTTGTCGAAGAGGCATTGTTCCATGGCAAACCCTTTCAAGGTTTTACTCACATTAATATGCAATTTAAAGTCCAAGTGAATGAAAGACACAACCCATGTTTCTCTTGCTCAACAACATTCCCAAAACCTATAAATTATAGCTTTAGGAGTTTGAAGATTACACACAACACAATTCTTCAATATTGTTACTTGCCTTAGTTCTCTATTCATTGATTACGAAAACTTTATGTTAGTGGCCTAAATGAACCCTAAATCCTTCTTCTCCTTCAATTTCAACCATACATTCCTCCATTTTAGATTGAAGGTGTGAGGTAGGATGGGATTCCATTTTTAAATGTTGGTTTTGAAAGGGTTTTGAAAGGGTTTGCCTGCCATTGATTAGTTTCCTCCCTTGTTTGGAAGAATATTTCATCATGCATCCCCAAGGCCTTTCTTGTGTAAACAAACCCCAACAATGTGGGTCAAAAATCTGAACATGATGTTTTCCCAGAAAAACCAATAGGAAGGGTGGTTTGTGAAGGCTTTTTCAAATGTCAATTAGCATAACTCTTCTTAGAATACCCACATATGCTTCTCTTCCACGGGTGCCATGTATTGTCATCAACTTTTCCTTTAACATTATATATTGATACTTTATAAGGAATTTTCAATCTTTATAAATGTGGTAAGCAACAGACATTAAAATGCTTGGCGGTCTAAAAAACCACCCTTGAAAAAGGGTCATCTTTGTTTAGGTACACTCCCCTAATCTCCTTGAACAATTTGCAGCTTAGGATGCATTAGCTCTTTCCTTCCTTGTTTAAAGTTGTTGTCTATGATTCTTCTCCATAGGCATTTTTCATCATTCCCAAATTTAAATTTGTCTTTAGCTATTTCATTGAATTATTATTTTTCTTCTTTTCCTTTTTTTTTCTCTCTTTTCAAGAAGATGTGATCACCCTCCCTTCATCTTATGAACTTAGTCATTACCAAGTTTTTTTTGTATTTTCTTAAGTTTAAGAATTTAATTGAAGTTTTTGTTTGATTCTTACTAATTGAAACCAAAATCGGCAATTCTTACCCACCAAAGTGGGTGTCCACCCAACACTAGAATGGACCCTCAATATTTATGAGGCTTCTTCCTAGGGCTCATAACAAAAATTGTAATGAAAAAATATCAAAGAATGGGCTTTTGATATATTAAACACGGTCTCAAAAATTGAAAAATCATACAGCACCTTTGTAACCAAAGGTTCTTTGATTGGTTTGAAATACCTAGAATTAATGGGTATTCAATTTTAATATTTTCCCACAAGAAACTAGAATTGGCAGTTCTCTGATTTAGAAATATTTAGAAATTTGGAATTGATGGTTATTAACAAAAAAAAAAACTTGCCCAACATTGGTCTTGTTGATAAAGAGCCAATGGTTACAAAGGTGAGTTTTTTTTCTATTTTTGATTACCATGTTTATATATATATTTAAAAACATTCTTTAACTTTTTTGAGAACCACCCAAAAATACATGATCTTTTCCTCCTTTTCCCCTATCTTTTTCCCTTACATATATATAGAGTAAAGGGTTACACAGATCAAAAACATTGCATACATGTCTTCCTCTTGTTTCCTTTTCTTTTTCTTATCATGTTTCCTTTTCAAAATAGAAAAAGATGAAGAACATTAATGAAACTTGTATTCTTTTTAAAAGCTCTTTTCATTGTAGAATGAAAGAGTAAATAGCATATTTACATGTCTTGGTACAATTTGGGGTTTAAGAAGGTAGCTAAAATTTAAGTTGAATTGTATCGTTTTGTTTTTTTAATTTTAGGTTATTCAATATATATGATCATTAATCAATAAACAAAAAAGAAATAAGGACCCCAGGCCTAGGAGATGAAGCTCAGAAGGGGAGGAGTTTGTGCGCAGGGTGGAGGAGGCAGAAGGCTAGTGGAGCACATTTGCCACAAGTGCAGAGGCATGCTTTTGAGTTTTCACCCTTCGGCGTCTGCACCAGCATGCACCTGCAATCTACACCATGGTCTTGACAAAAAGGAAGGCATCTCCCTTCATGTGATTGGAGCAAGACCAACTGAGCAAACTACCAACTGTGCTAACAACAGGTACAGTAGTCAGCTAGGGAACTTGAACACAATGGAATAGTGTTTCATGTCGACCAACCACCCATCATCCCTTATGGTGTGCAAGTGGCTGTTGGTTCACTCTGGATCTGGAAATTTCAACTGGGATTGCATTGTCTTTTCCAGGAGAGCAGGTTCTCTTCTCGACATAAAAAACTGTTTGTTGTTTAGCTTATTGTGATTAAGGCAAATGTGAGGGGGTAATTTTGGCTCATTGTGCATGCTCCCACCCATGGGGCCATTGTGTGCTCTGTAAGACCCCTCTTTCAGGGCATTATGCCTGCAAGGCCAGTGACAGATACTGTTTTTTCCAGTTCCAACAAGGTTTCACCTTTAGGGTAAGGCACCCTGTTGAGGGTTATGGTTGTAAGCTCCCTATACCTGAGCTCCCACACCTCATGGTATCAGGAGCTCACAGGCTGAAGCCATCAACAGGGAGCCTTAGCCCCATATACAAAGACCTGGCTGCCCTCCTGGTATAGGGAGCTTACAGCCATGAAGTCCTCAACAGGCATCCTTACCCTATAAGCTTACCGAGAGCTGGCTGAGAAAGATGCGGCCTCAATACATTAAGTCAACATCACACTCCTAGCAACCAAAAATCTTCACTTAATCCCACTATACAATCCACACCATTTCTTTCAAGTGTTCTGTTGAAGTTTTCATCCTGCCTTGCAGAGGAAGGGCATCATCAGGTTCACACGTTTAGGGCAAAGGGTGTAGAGTTTCGCATACAAGCAGACCTGGTAAGGACAGCCTGAGACTGCTTGTTTCTGAATGCACCCATTAGAGATCCTTCAAGAGAGCTTGCAGTTGTTGGACCGTTGGTGCTTGAGGAAGTGGTGACTGCACCAGCTTATCAGCCGCGGATCTAATGGTGAGCTTGGCAAAGATTCCACCACCCTTTTGTATAAATGCCATGCCCATTGCACCAAAGAAGAGAAAAATACTCACTCTGCCAAAAAATTTGAGGCGCCGTAAAGCACTCGAAATGAAAACACGTGCCCTTATCATCTACCCTAAAAGAACAACCACGTTCACGCACCAGTTCCTTTAAAAAGACGAAGGCTCGTAGAGAGAGAGAGAGAAAGCCATGGCTATGCTCAGACCAAAATACCCACATAATTGTCAAATCTTTGTGGACTGTAGCAGAATGTAGATCAATGAGAGATGAAGCATGCCGCAAGGACGACGATGACTCGCACCAAGGCCAGCATCAGTATAGCAACAACAAAGGGTCTCATCAAACCCTAACTTCAGCTAAGTGTAGTAGACCCAGTGGGTTGGATCCTTAAAGTGGGAGTCCACTTGGCCCAGAATACACAAATCGAATCCCTGCTCGCTCAACCCCACTTTAGAGAAAAGGTTTTGCCGGGATTTGAACCCAGGTCGCTGGATTCAAAGTCCAGAGTGCTAACCACTACACCACAAAACCAAACCCTGGACACAATTCTCACAAAAGACGTATATTTAGAGTATTCGGTTATTCTATCCTGTATTTTAAAACTGCAATTTAAAGTAGTTGTTTCAAATGGGTGCAGGGCTTTTTTCTTGGGGTTGGTGGGGGCTGTTTGTGGGCACCCTTCAATGTGTGGCAAACTAACATGGAAGGGGCATACCGCTTTGAGTTTATGGGAAAAAAATGATATTGTAATCCACCAAGAGATACACCAAGAGATATACCTCTTCATCTAATTCTACTGCTCAATTGTCAACTCACCTTGGTTTTCTTGCAAGTTCTGCAAACAGGATTTCATGCACAATGGGGGGATCAAACACAAAGCATTGTGAGAAGTGAAGGGGGACTACTAGGTACTCCATAGATTAATTAGTCTGCAGCTCGGTCTGTGTTATTTGGGGTGGGGGAAAACTCATCTAGTGATTCCAAACTTTGAAGCAATTTGCAACTTGGATGTGGGAAACTTTGTCATGGGTGAAGGAAAAGATTTAAGAGTTAAGAAGCCATCGAACTATTCTGTGGAATAGATTGGTGAACTCCAGAACAAACATGGATTATGAGAAAATCGAATGGGAGATGATTGTGATGTTTGTAATTGTATTCTCTCTGTTTGGGTTCCTCATCTCAAGGTGCAAATGCAGTGTGCACAATCATCATAATCATTCGAGCTGAAATGGGCTTAATAGGATCCCCCCAAGCAGCTCTGCCAAATGAAGCTGTCTCATGATATGCACCAAGTTTACAAGAGTTGTGTTTCAGAGACAAATCTGGTCCTGGAAGTGGGAAATTTCTTGCAGGTTAACAGGACTTTTTTGTGAGATCTACAGATAGGGGATCCCATTACATGAAGCCATTGAAGAGCAATCCATATAATAGGCAATATGTTTTAAACAAATTATTATGTTGCAAAAGAATCCAGGGTGCAATCAACCTGGGATGTGTCTTACAATAAGCCCTGAACTTTTGAACTGAAGAATGAAAAAATGCTCTCAAGCAACCTTAAGCCCATGTTAAATTCTGGTTATTTCATCTTGCTGAATTTCATACATTGCATATATACTTTTATTTCACAAGAATTTTTTGTTCATGAAATTTCTGACAATTTGCAGTGTTTGATACACGCAGAGTTTAATTGACTTACAAACTTGATCAATGTGGAGGTTTAATTTATGGCACAATTGCCAAGCATAATAACAAAGAAAAGACCTTCATTAGCGTTTCCATGTTTCATGACTACATTTGTTCACTTGTTTTTTTATATTTTTTGCATTGCACATCTATATCTCTTTATTTCATTGCCATTCTAATACTTCCATTTTCCGAATAAAATGATCATTGTAAAAGAACTGTGATTAAGATGCAATATGGCAAATTAGACTTAATTTATGAGCTTCATGTCCCTCAGTTCCATGATTTTTCCTCAAATTGATCTCATATTCTACATTAATCTATGGTAAGTTCAAATTGCCAATACAAACAAAATTTATCGCTAATCCAAATTAGAATAGTTGAAAATCTATTTACAATAGAAGGATTTTTGTGTGCTCAAAGTTCTTCTTTTGAATAACCCAAATGGATCATGTAAAAGTGTTGCAAAGATTGAAGTGTTTTCAAGGTTTGGGCCAATTCAGGTGAAATTTGTATCCCAAATCCTACACAGATGCAAAGTTTCTTCCTCTAGGAAAAGCCAATAAAAACAACTTGTATTTTTCTTGATTTTTTTTCAGCTGAATTAAGGAGCTAGAAAAAGGGATGCAAGCCAGTTCATAGGGTAGTTGGGTACCCTAGTACCATGGCAACCTCAACATTTCAGTGTCAAATACTTGTTTTCTTTTGAAGATTCAATGTCAAAAGACAGAATATTCTAAAAGATTCTCTGTTTTACTCCATACAATTTTGTTCTTCCAAAATTTATTTATTTTTTGGAAATTTCAACATTTCTGAAAATAATGTAATTACTATGTTAGTTGTTCTATAAGCCAGACTATCCAACTTAGAGTAACCTTGGGTGAACCTTTGCTCAAAAGTGGCCTAGAACTATACCATGTGAAAGATAGAATAGACAAAATCTCGCCTGTATTATAAGATTTACAGGGTGAAAAGGAAATAGGCAATATTACATAGATAAGGGCTAATGGGTTTTCAGTGGCTAGTTAGTAAAATAGAAACAAAGCTAAATCCCATGCTAAAACACCACTAGGGTACTAGAATCCAAATAAAAAGTGTTTCAGTAACCATCCATCCCTCATGATGCACTCACAAATGGTGGCATCTCAGAATTCATTTAATAATGAGAAACTTAGGGCCACTTAAGATGAGCACCTAAGGTCCAGAGTCCAATGGAATAGAGCAATGCTATTGGCTGAGAGCCATAAATTAGACCAATGGCCTTTAGATGCGGGTCCAAGATCAAAGAGTGGGAAATTGAGGCTAAACATTGCACCATTTTGGAAGGAAAATCAATTGATTCAGACCCCAAAAGAAAGAGCTCGAAGGAGAGCTCCTGATTTGGAGAACCAAGATGGAAGCTAGGGTCCAAGGCAGGGCCCAATCCAAGTTGGTTTAGGGTTAAGGGAGGGGTAAACATTCACACTAAATTTGGGCTTGACACGTATTGATATCACCTCAATTGCAGTGGATCATTAAAGTTGCTCTTATTTCAATTCAAATTTTACCAGTTGCTTGAATTCTTTTAATCAGCTGGTTGGGTATATGACACATATTACATAATGTTATTTGTCCAGGGAAGAATTGACATCTCAACACATCTTAAGAAAACTCTGCTACTATACAGTTGGAGCCCAATCGCAACCAGATCACAAGTTGCAGAGGCATAGAGATCAAAGGACTCGTTCAATAAAAGGCCTGGGTCCCTCAAATTTCAAAGCTTGCAGGTGCAAGTGTTGCAGAATTGGTGGTGGGACTGAGGAATCTTAAAGAGGAAATTTGTTTTGAAACAGAACTTGCCCCTCACAAACATATCAAACTCTATTTGGAAATTGTAAGTGACTGCAGTCATAATGTTAGGTAGGTAGTGCGGAGTCAAATGCAGTGTGATCATACCCAGGGTCGGGCCCATAAGCAAACAACTGTAAAAAGCAGTTGGTTATGTTTGAACTGGTTGCAGTCTCTGATGAATCATACCACCACCTTCAGGCTTCTCACATGCAAAGTTGTGAACAACAATTTAGTTACAAACCTCCATGTGATGATCTAGTAACAAAAGTTTCAAACCAGAACAAACTGGAATGGGCATACTGACACCCAGTAGTAGTAAAGATCTTGCAGTCTTCCACTGCCACAGTTGGTGGGGACACAACATGGAACAACACAACTGCAGTCTTCTTCCACTGCCATAGTTGGTGGGGCAACCTGTTGAAAGACAGCCTAGAACTGATTGCTCTTGATCCCTGCAGTCCCCTGATACAGCAAAACCTCCATAACAGATTCTAACCATGGTTGTATCAAGGCACTTTCAAGTATGTTAAAATATGTGCTAACAGAATGGAGTCATGGTAAATGCCGCGTAGAGAGACACACACGGGATAATATAGAAACATCAACACTCATCACACTGTCCATTTGGGCAGTTGAGTAGTATACATGAAGCTTTTTATTGAAAATGACTGTCTGTATCATTATATAGGTATCTGCAGTGGTGTAACAAATTTCCACCAAAAATGGCAAATTCCTAACCCTGTGTAGATGGGCACCCGACTTCACTGGATGCACAGATCCAGTAGAGAGTTGTTGCTTGCACCACACATTATTACCATCAGTACTGCGCCCAGCTGGTCTCTCTTGGTCTCTCTTGGTTACCAGGACAGACAAGTCATAGAGAAGGACATTCCAATTTAAAATCTCAACGTACTGACAAGGGGAAGGACTTAAAAATATACCTACCTATGCTGTCATTGGGAATACAGGGGTGGGGTTCTCCTCCTTGTTTGGCAGTTCTATTCCTCGGGTACAGATACACGTGTCTTGATCGGTTTCAACTTCAGCCCAAGACTCTCAGGAGACAGAAGCTCCGGGGCAACACAGGGTGGACTCAGTGGGCTGGTGGGTGTAGAGGAGAGAGAGTAAAATGGCCGTTGGTAAAAGCTATAGCCCATTAAAAATAACTCCATTGGAACAAACATGGAATGAGGCTGTTCCTCTGTCACCAAAGACCCACAAGATTGCACCTGCATACGCAGAGAAGTGAAGTTTAGCAAAGTGTTCATCCTACAAGAACATGAATGGTTTGCAGAAATCATTCTCTCTGTATAGTGCACCAAATATTGTTGGTTAAGAAATTCTGCTTGCCTCAATCAATGCATTGTATCGTCGATGCATCTGCGTACTGATGTGCAAAGCATCATGGTGGAAAGGGGAATGTTCACCAACAATAATCAATGTGCGGCATTTCAAGTTCTTCAAGCTCTCACTTAAATCCACCCGGCTGCATGCAACACATGACACCAATTAGACTTTCTTTTTCTATCAGCTAATATACTACCCTCCCACCTGATGTCAGGCTATTAATGACATCAGCAAAAACCTTTCCACTTTGAATATTCAGGATCAGATGAAACATACTGGTGAATTGCTTGCATGTACTGCATAACATTCCTGCTTTGGGCATCAGCCAAATGCTGCACACAACAAGAAAAGAACAAATCAGAAAACAAATGAAGCTTCTGTTGGAACAGAATGAAGGGGAGCATCTACTACTGGAAATACAGTCAGCCTTTGATAAGAAGAGCTGGCTCACTCACTCTGCGATAAGTCATTATAACATCCAGCCCAGAACCTGCAGCATTCAATACTTCCTGCCATAATTGAGCAAAGAAACATTTCAGATTCAATACTTCCAAGTGAAAAATACCCTTCTTCCTAACAGTCAACACAAGATATAGACTTCACTGGCAGAGCAGAATAAAAATGTACAGAACCAAAAAGCTGTTGTCCAAACAGGCAATCAACCATCCTATTACCTGACTAAAGTAGCGTTGCAACAGAGTATCCTTCACAAAGCCTGACATTCCACAGAAGTAAAGCAGGTTTATCATGGCCTGTAACACCCCAAGTGGATACCAATTAGCTGCAAATAAAGACTAACGAACTGGAGTCTGCTGTGCTGCTCTTGAGTTTTCATGAAGTTAAACAAGGTCTCATCACAGATCATACCTTATTATAGATCCATTCTGTCCATGAGGGTGTTTGGCAGAGTGGCGACACCAATATCAGTCCAAGTGCACGTTCCCTATATTTCAACTGCAAAATAAATGTGAACACTAGGCTTAGATCTGCACAGAAGGGTTTGAGAACTTTCAGAACGCCACAGCATCTATGGCATCATCTCCAGGATGAGGGACCCAAAAACTGAAAAGACCTGTCCTCCTGCCCTCAACACATTCACATGCAGATCCCTACTTTTCAATAGAACTACTGCAACAGAAGGAGTAGAGTGTGACAAATTGAACTGCAAATAGAGAGAAGTCCAGGAGTCTTACTGCAAAATGTGTAAGGATATAAGCTCCACCTGTGACCCCAAGGCCAATAACCTCATCCAACCTACAAAACCAAAAAAACTCATTCAGCAAATTCAGAGCAACCAAAACTGCAGATATTCAACAATCCAAGTGCATGTCTTTGCACTATCCACATCAGAGGTGCTAATATAAAGGGCTATGCCTAGGGAAAAATTGTACAATTCTACCTCTATATCAGGGGCCAAGACAACAGCACCAGAATCCACATTTGTGTTTAGAAGGAAATGGATTTTGACACTCACCCAAAGTAATCTAAGACTTCAGCCACTTGGTCTGCCAGGTCATCCACAGACAACAATGGTTGATCCGCTGGGATTTCAGCAGCACCAGCCTGTGAGCAAGTGACAGGTCAGTATATGTCAAGGGCAACCCTAATGGTTATTCCAGTCTGGACACCTGAATCTGATGGCAGAGACCTATTTTGCTTGCACATATCAATCTGTCTTAAGCCAGATTCCTGCTGCCTTTCATTTTGTGACATGATGCATTCAAGGGACACTGCCATGCCTTGCAGAAGTAGGGTAACAGGTGCAAGGAGCATCTGATGGAACAAGGTGCTGACCTCATGACCTGGTGCATCAACATGGTAAATGCAAAAATTGTGGTACAGCACTGATGATGCCTCAGCACATGAAAAAAGCCCTCCAAAGCATGATACAGCTGCATTTAAAAAAACACTGAAACCAGGTAAATATGTAGTTCTTTGGCCCCACACCTCTCACACTTTGTAATGAATTGAGAACACAAAACACTTGCAAAGAACCCAAGATTTTCCAAACAATGTGGACATGATAATGACTGGATGCTATTTCTTTCCAACAATGCAACTTGTCAATGCATCATGGAGTCGGCCACCACAGAGAAAGCTTCTATGATCTATCCAGGACTCCTCTCAGCTCTTTGCATCCAGTGGTGATGACTCCCAACAAGCTGCTGTGCTTTGAGGAGCAGAAGCACTTGATCAACAAAGATTGGACAGACTAGAGAAGAGTAAGAAGAACTAAAACTCTTACAGTTCAGTCCAACATCCGGGTAAGTGAGCAGGGCAGGCTTGTCTTGATCACCACAAATGACCACCGAGATTGACCCAAGAGCAGTGGGAACATGATGCCTCTGTTTCAAGGAGGAACCACAACAATAATTAGTGCACCTACATGAACAATTCAACTCTCCTTAAAAGTAAAAAGGAAAAATTCAGTGTTCCTGTAATGTGTTCTTCTAGTCATATCATGTCACAGTGTGCATCTCATGTGCCTTTCCTGTGGTACATGACATGAGAGGGTATGGTTTGCTTTCAGATTATGGCACATCGTGCATTCTTGCCCTGGTTCTTTAGGACATGATAGATGAGGAAGACTTATCAATGCATATAACCAGCACTGAAGATGCCACCCTGCCAATGTTAAGGAATACAAAGTAAACTGAGTGCCATTCCTCTTGGAGTCAGAATTGTTATAACATCAGGCATCCTCAAAACTATGATGCACTGAAGGAATGAGGAACTGGAGGTTTGATGAGCATCACCTGCCTATACAATGTACAACCTAGGAAGGAAAGATGCAGTAAGAAGAAGAGTCCTCCATTGGCAGACCGTTGAGAAACTACTAATGGATCGTTGATATACCATTTGGAATAACTAAGAAGAAATCATTCAAGCTTCCAGGCAAGCCGTTGCTATCCTGAAGTTTAATGTCGGCAGCATCCACGTTACAGCACTATCTCTAACTACACCGACACTTGCTTGGAATTCCCAAACCACAGCTACGTTCTCTGGTACAGGGAACTGCACTATACCAAAGTCTACAGGTACCGTCACACAGGCAGCGGATCCGAAGGAAGGGAGAGCGAAGTATATTATAGTATTGAGTATAATGAAGAAGACGCAAGAAACAGAGGGAAGTAGGAGCAGCAGCAGTTGCGCACACAACAGCATTGAGAATGGCTTACCTCGCCTCCCCAGGGCACGAAGTCCACATCCAAGGTAATGACAGTATCTCCTTCCTCCATGAATGACAACAAGAGACGCTTGCAAGACAACACAGCTACCCCAGCCTCGCGCGAGACGTCGAAAGCACGTCCTTCTACAAAGCGAACACCATCAGCATCATCATCCTGCTCCGCTTCGAAATCATCATCCTCCGCGTCATTGCAAAAAACCTGGCTCTCGACCAGGCCACAACATAATACTATAGACCAAACTTCCGTATAAGATCGACCCTGTTGTTCTTGGATCCAAACGTCCCGGAGACGGTACCAGCAGACGCCAAGACCATCAATCAGTTCTTCGAAAAATCGCCACAAATCTGTACAGCCATTGACTCGAATTCACCAGTCTCGAGTGATCTCTGTCCCCTCTCTGACTGTATATCTCTGTATATATCTCTGTATGTCTGTTTCTCTGTCAAGAGAACCCGATGCACATCTATGTGCAAGAACAGCAGGGAGGATCTAATAATCCTGTTACTTTCAAGAAGAAGGCACGTACGTATCAATCAGTTCTGAGACACAAATCACTACAACAGAGGGCTGCAATGACTAGATCACCAATTCACGACAGCTGTAGCTGTATCTCTATTGTCTGTCTGTCTATCTCAGCTTTCTCTCTTTTATCTGTCTGTATGTTGTTCCTGCAGTAGTGTTTTCTTGTGTGTCAAGTAGAGAACCCGATGCACATCATTTCTGAGTCTGCAACAACAGGAAGCGAGTAAAGTAGTAAGTAGTACGAGGATCTAATCCTGTTAGAGCTAATTTAAGCAGGCGCGTGCGCAGGCAGGGCAGGCAGCCAGGCAGGCAGAGACGGCTGGTGTGTACTAAGTAAGTATTGCAGAAATGGCAGTAGCAGCAGCAGCAGCAGCAGTGCACAAGAGAGAAAAGTGCAATGGAGTAGTTAGTAGTGACAGGGAGAGAGAGAGAATCCGAGGATGTATTGTAAGAAAACGTGGTCGAGTACGAGAGAGAGAGACACACACACACACTCTGCGTGAGTGTGTGTGTGTGTGTGTGTGTGTAGGTCTGGTTGTTTGGCTGTCCGTCTGGCAGCTTGTGACTAATCATTCAGCAGCAACGCTCTTTCAACACAAACAGACAGTGTGTATTTTCCTTGCTTCTTCTTTTTCTCTCTTTCTTTTAACTTTCTTTTTACTTAGCTACTCTACCTAGCCTACTTATTGTTGTTGTTGTTTTGTCATTTTCACAACCAACTAACTTTTAGGTACCTCCTACCCTACCTTACCACCCTACCTACCTCCCTGCCTGCTTGCCTGCCTGCTTCTCCCTTCCCAGCCTCGGCTGCCCTGATTCCAACTCACATATTTTGTTTTATCTATATTTTGTTTTACTGTTACTAACTTACTGGCAGGTTTTTTCTTTTTTTTTCTTTTCCAATTTTGTCATATTGAGAAATTGGAGACTTTTTTTTCCACCTCCCAATTAGCCATTTTTTTTACACTGGGACCAAAAATAAAATTAAAAATTGCAATTTTTTCACATTGGAGAATCATTTTCCAAAAAAGAAAAAAAAGACAAAATGTAGTCAGATATTTACACTAAAAAACAAAAATGTTTTTGCACATCTTTTCACATAAGAGAATATGAAACGGAATTTTTTTAACATCCTTATATCTTTTTGGCTACCGGCTTGAACCTTGTATAGAAGTGTGGCAATCCCTCTTTTAATTTTTTTGAAATATGGCGATTTTTTTCAAATTTTTTTTGAATTTGCAACAAAAAAAAAGAATAATAATGACATTGGGACAGAAATTCCAAACCCCAGCCCAGGAAATAATCCGCCCGGGAGATTCCTGAAATAAGTGCCCCCAACGCGACTTATTTTTGAGAATGGCCGGCTCCAAGAGTGTTCCATGACATAATGTGCAACAGCAGAAATAAATAAATAAATGTATTCCTATGATCCCAGTGGGAATCTGGCAGGTACCTATGCACTCACTGTGTATCACAAGGAATGAATAAATAAATAAAGGACTCATGGTATTCAGAAAATGAAATGTCTGCTCACACAAATTCACACTCCGTAACATGACTTACAAATTACACTAGAACTTTCTGACCAGTGCTTTACATACCAACTTACCTTCAAAGCTTCAACACTAATTAAATTATTTGTAGAAAAAAGTTGAAATTTTTTTTTAATATTTTTTTCGAAGAAAATTTTTTTTTGTCAAGGAAACTTATTTTTCTACAAACATTCAGAAATATTTTATTTTTCAACATGGAATCTTCAAATTTAATTAATTATTTGACAGACATGTGTTGAAGTTGCCCTTGTACTACGGAATCTATTTAGCCTTCACATGTTGTCAGCAGTGTTTTTTCCATCAAATTTTGTTCTTTTTCAATAGTAAAAAGTTGGGAAATTTTTTGGAAATTTTTTTTCAACTATGAATTTAACTAATTCTGCTTCTTCTTCTTCTTCTCTTTAAAATTTTGTCAAATTTTCGAGATTGAAAATTGAAGAAAAACCCCAGTTGCCACCCAATCTAGGAAAGAACCATTTTGGGTTGTCTGCGGTGTCCATTTGCTTGGCTGCCAGTTAAGTGATTGAATTTAGTGGTTTTTGTCACTTCGTTGCTCTAGTTTTCGGCTGGACTCCCACACCCCCTCCCCAAATTTGCCCCTTCTCTAATGTTCTCATTGCACATGCTTATGGATGGTTTTAGGGGGTCGTGACTAAATATGTAGCAAACTTGTTTGAATCCTTGATAGCCCAAACATTTGAAAGATTTAGAATTGTTTTCTCAAAGCGGATAGATAGACAGACAGGGCCTCACATAGGATTTTATGTGCTAGACTGAGGAAAATATATATTGGATTTTGCCAAGTTAGTATACCCTGGGTAAGCGATTAGGGCAAGCCCGTGGTGTGCTCTTGGCAGAATTCGTCATATATTATCTGCACTTTGCTGTTAAGAGTATCCCCATAGGTTCTCAATAAGTGACCCTGAACACTAAAATTGGATGAAGAAAGTCAAAAATGCCAGTTTAACCCAAGACAATGGCTTTGCACCTGCAAATGTACTCACTTTGCTGAGGCTGCTAAAAGCCGCAGAAAACCTGTGCAGTTGCTAGAGAAGAGTGTAATAAATATCATCCGACTGGTGTCCCCTGTTTTTGATTGGCCAAACATAATGATTGGTGGAGGTGGTTTGCTATTAGTAGCTTACACCTATTTGCAGTCACAGTTTCAGTTTTATGGGTGAGGTTGCACAAAGGAAAAAACTAAACTTGGATGTGAGAAATACTTTTGCAGGGTGACATACTAATCACTGGTGGGGATAGTCTAAGTCAGAAAATGCTGTGTAGCGTAGGGTAAAGCCTCTGTGTGAGGCGTTCCTAAAATGAGGGGCTGAGAAGAAGGTGATAGCCCAATCTAGCCCCACATTTTTGGGAACATCCCTAATGCATGGGCTTTACCCTTTACTCAAATGTAGATCAGGACGCATATGAGGGGAGGTCCTATACATATCTAGATCATGAGGCATAAGAGGGGAGGACTCTTATGCCTATCTATAGATGTAAGTAGTTACAAAAACCCTCGATCAGTTAAAAGAGTAGACATAAGATCTCTTCTTCTTTAAAGATGGAATTAAGAATAAACAATTAGAATAAATTAACCCTAATGCTATCCCATTCAAAAAAAAAAAAAATTTAAAACGGAGTTGGCAAGTGCCATGTCATTGGGTTTAAGGGGGGTTTATTGTTTGGCCGGAACTTATCTAGGAATAAGTATCATTAATTTTCTCGCATTTGGCTTCAAGTTAGGAAGAAATGAGAAGGTTAATTTGACCCCTTGATTTCAAAGGACTAAAGTACTCCCCTGAGTCCAATTAAGCTCCATTCCAAAGAATTCTAATGTTGTTCTTCGTGACTTTTAATCTCCACATTTCTTGGATTCTGAACATCTGCTTTGCAGAACTATTTCATCATTTTGCTCCATTTTTTTTCAATGTAGTTTTTCTTGTATGCAGTTCTTCAATTTAATTGAAGTGATGGAATGTAGAATGCATTTTCACAGTCTAATTTTTTTTAATCCTAAGTCTTGGCTTCTCAAATTAGATTTAAATTTATCTCATTAATTTCTTAATTTTATCCTTTTATGTGAACAGCAGAGGGGTTAACTTTAACCATTTTAACCTCCAAATCAAGATAGGGTTAAATGGAATAAGAATATAGCTACCAACCCTTGGTGCGAATCAAGCTTGAGAGGTATTCAAGATAAGGTCTCCCCCCCTCCCCCAATACACTAGGAAATTTCTTGGAGTCCATTTAAGTATGGCACAAAACCAAACCAGGTCCATTAGCTGTATTTTGTATGTTTTTGTTCAATTCCAGGAACCCGAGCATGAACCCATGCATTCTGGTGGTACTGTACTCAGGTTACATTGTTACCAATTCTTTGTTTCAATGCAGGGAATTCATGTGGGAAATTCATGCGGATAAACTCAACTCACAAACTCCAATTCACAATACTGAATAATTACCCACAATGATAGGAATGATAGGAAGTTGCTCATTCTGTAATGGTTTTGCCTTTCATGGCAGGTTCAAACAAAAATCATGAGAAATGATGAATTTGGTTAGCCATGGGCTGAGTATTAAGTTGGAGTAGTATAGTGTGATTTATATAATTAGTTGTAGGGACCACAAAAATTCAAATTATTTTTCTGGGTGATCGGCCTCTTTGATTGGCCCATCAACAGAAAAATATAATCAAACTTTGGGCACTCCCAAAATATACATATTGTAGTCTTCTCCTTTGGGCTACCTATGTATTTGGCAAGAGGAGAACTTTGGGCAAAGGTTATGGGGTAAAGTGTGGTGCTGTTGGGAATACATTGGGAACCTATCAAGAACTTAGGGAACATAAAAATATCATTGGGAACATTGTTGAAACATGATGGAAACCTTATAGAAGGAACACCAAATTACCAAAAGTCCCATCCCTTCCTACCTCAAATGAGAAAAAAAACCCTAAGTCTCTAGGGTGCATGTTGCCTCACCTCATTGGCTAGGTAGGATTTATATTCATAAATTGTGTTCGTCACATTTTTGGCCTAGACTAAGGGCATGAATTGTGGGGACATAGTGTAGGGTGGGAGAACGAGGCTGTTCAGGTGAATTTCCTGATTCTCTCTTCTTTGCTTTCATCCAATTAATGTGATCCAGATTGTTTTACAGGAACTGGTGGGGATGCTCTAAACCAGTTACACTCACAGTTACCGGCCCTTGAGTATAGAGAGCTTATGGAGCTTACAACCATATCACCCTCAATGGGAAGCAATACGCTAATACATGAAGACCTCGTTGAAAATTTCTTGATCATAGAGGATTTCATGTGACTAAGTGTGTCATAGGGTTTAGGGTTTTAAACCCTAAACCTGGACAGCCTAAGCTAGGATCTTATGCCTAGGGTCATCCATCTTTGGGCCCTTTTAATTTGTAAGGCAACGCAATTTTACGCAAGGTAAGGCCCTCAGATAAGTTGTGACGCCAAAATTCTGCAATCAATAGAGCCACAACCACAACAACACTACAACCCCAAAACAACAAGGAGAACAACTTTGGGTGGGTAATGAGTGCAGGATGTGTGAA
>Ga0116231_10006975_pt1 | contig 21071 bp, 16 predicted proteins | sample S1TSphgellanicum_2_FD_89695 | JGI IMG/M metagenome (GOLD analysis project Ga0116231, IMG submission 89695) | Host-associated microbial communities from peat moss isolated from Minnesota, USA - S1T2_Fd - Sphagnum magellanicum MG | ecosystem: Host-associated > Plants > Peat moss > Unclassified...
ATATTTTTTTGCAAAGTTGGTGATTATCTTTGATTTATGAAGGAAAACTCCAATCCATGGATATGTTGGGGGGGGGGGGGGGGTGGATCTTTTATTGGACCAACGGGGAAATAGGAAGAAGGTTAGTGATTATTATTTTTAGAAAAAAATTATTGTAAAAATTTTTGTAATTTCCCCTTGTGGCCTATAAAAAGACCCCCCCCCCCCCCCCCCCCAACATATCCATGGATTGTAGTTTTCCTTCATAAATCAAAGATAATCACCAACTTTGCAAAAAAATATAAGACCAAGGCTCTCCATGGATTGACTTTGAATTAATTAATTAAAAAGATGACCAACTATTTATGCAAGTCGATGAACTACTTAAATTATAAAACAAACAACTAGAGTACTAGAAGTAGAAAAGGATACAAGAAAATAAAAAAATTAGCACAACTTGCATTCAAAGAAACAAACATCTTTATTGGATACAATTCAACATTGAAACATATAATATTAGCAAATGAACGCAACCATAAAATGGCTTACTTTTGGTCGAGTGTATGTAGCTTTTTGAACAGCTATTACTTGGGCTACTTCCCTTTGAGTAACCTTGTAACATGCATAATTCATGTTATGGACCTTTTTCTTTGACAAAGTTGAAGTGCCCACTTCACATTCTATTCTTTGCATAACCCTCTTCATCTGCAAATAAACAATTAGTTATTGTTAAACACATTAAGCCTCTTATACCCATACATCATTCATATACACTTGCATTATGAACATCTAAGCAAGTGCAAATGTGCATGGAAGTATGAGTTATAGGTTTAGGGTTTAGAACCTAAGAGCTTCAATAGACCATGCAAAATCTTTCATGGCTTTCTAGTTTGGGTGTTGTCTTGTAAATTGTTCTTGCCTATGTGGATTCTTACTAATATACATTATCGTACTTGGACTCTCAAACAACCTAGCCAAGTAAGGCCATAAATTGTCCAATAGATAGGTATCAACAACTTCATAATCAAATGGGTGTGGCAAAATGTAGGAATATGGGACATTCCCAATGCACTTGTAAGGACAATCATCTATCAAAAGGGTGTTGTGCGGACCTAGCTCTCTAAACCCCAAATTGATCTCCTCCCACACCCTACTCATGTTCTTCATAACTAGATCTCGATTTGCATTCACCAAATGGGGAATGTTTGTAAACAAACATTTTTCAACACCCTAGACAAATCTTGGTTTGATCCCACTCCTTTCCCCCAACAAGAATTGAACCATGGGCTTCAAATTTGGTTGCTTTGTTGAAGACCATATGCCAATTTCAAATCTAGAATTGCACAATTCCAATAATTCCTAAGAATGTGGCCGTGGACTTATTAACTTGTTTCCACATTGCACTCAAGGAACTAATGGCTTCCACTTCCTACTGGATTTCACATGTGCCGCTTCACACAACAATCCGTTCACATTTAACACCAACAAGTGGTGAGCCTTGTCAACTATCATATTCATTGGAAATGGATTATTGGAAGCAACCCTTAGCAAATTAGAACTCACCTTGGATGGCCCGTCCCTTGGCCCTTTGTTGCCATATTCCACCACTTTGGGTTTGTGTACTTGATCGTGTCTACCTATCCAAACTCACCAAATTATCATCATATCTAAATGATTGATTGGTTTGCACCACCACCGCTAGCTTTTCTTACTTGTCCTTGTTGGTAAACACATCACATGGGGTAACTATAGTTGTAATTACAACTAAAGTAGAGCCTTGAAACCCATGGTATTCTTATTGTCTTTAAAAAAAAATTCATGGGCCTCAATGTTGTGTTTTTGTGATGCAATCATATCATTAGCCTCAACACAACCTCCCAACAAAGGACAACCAACATTAAAAGCCATTTTCTATCTAATGGAAAAATGGACTTAATGTTTGAGCATTGAGACCATGACAATAGTAAAAGATCTCCTAACAACCATAATTGAATTCATCCCATAACATGTATTAAATTATTGCTGCAACCTAGACCTAGCCAATTACAAGTGGTGAACCTAAATAGGAATGAAAGACTTGTAATTTTAATTAACATTATAAGTTGATTAAATAGTCAAGTCCCTTACCATTCCCATATTGACATCATTTTCATCTACTTGCTTGCCAACACTTGAATCGTTTTTTGCTTCAGATGCAAACAAATTGTCGGATCTCATACTAATTAATGATTTAACCAAGATGTATATTTCTTACATCATAGTTGTTAGCTTGTTCTAACCATCCATTAGTTGATATGTGGCGGATTTAAACTTATCCTGGCCAATCATTAATTGATCTTGGGTAGATCTAAGTTCTTCAGTTGCCTTAATCATTTCATCATGGTTATTTTCCATCGCTTCCAATTGACACTCCAGCTCTGATGTCAATTTTTCCTATAGAGAACTAAGAACAAATCAAATTCCAAATTTAAAATGAACTTTGTGTATTTAAGCCTTAATGGCATTGATAGACCTTAATGGACTGAACGTACCTAATAATGTAGAATATGTAAACCGAATTATGAAAGACATCTAAACAAATCGCATGGGAATTAATATGACACATCAACTAAAGACATAATGTAATTGAAATAAAACAATGAGTGAATAATGTGGACCCCGCTTTGGGGTTACTTCACCCACCTCCACCTCGTGCCTTTTTCGCTTGGTGTTTTTTTCTTTTTTAGCTTCCTTCTGAATCTCATTTGATGTATGTTGCTTGGCTAGTTATGCCTCCTAAATCACACGCAAAAACAACACACATAATTATTCTAGTTTGATGTTAGATTAATATTTAAAATTTGAAAAGTTGAATGCATTTAAGATGAAATGACCAACTTGTAAAAACTTGGACATGCTTGTTCTTTATGGACATGACAAAATTGAATAACATGGCATAGGTGTCAAAAAAATACCAACCATTCCTTCGAACCATAGTCACTTGTTCATCCAACTTGACTTCTAGTCTTTTGAAGTGTTTGATTTCTTACCATTCATGCAGCCTTTTGAACATTCTCCTCTTGCTATAACATTTCCTTCAATTGTTCCCAATGTGCTTTTGAACAATTATGAGGTCGGAGTTCACCCTTTTCTATTTTATTTTTTCAACCACCCTCACCTCCCTTTCAACACAATCATAATTTAATCTTTGACATGCTTGTGGGCAAAGGGGTGATCTATGTATTCAAACCCCATTTTTAAGGCTTCTTTGATTACTTTTAACTTTTCAGCTGACTATGTCCGAATGTCATCAATTATCGGATTCAACTTGATGGCATATCCTCAAAGGGTTGTCAACCAACTATTCTTCCTACCACCCACAAGTCTGCCCTTTAGATTACATGGACAATGGGTTTGACATCCTTACCTTGAAGGGAAGCCACTTTAATCCCCAACCTTTTCATCACCTTGTCCATTGCTCGTCATCTTGCCCTTTGTTCTACTTGCTTAGAACGTCCACATTTAGAAAGAACATGGTTGTCTAGTTAGGCAGATGCATCGGTACTTGAAGCAACACATGCAAGGGACTAACCTCAACTAATTATTATAGTCTTTTTATTTTTGCACCGCATGTGGTTGTTGTAACATTACTTGTTACAACACATTCTAGCTGCATTTGTGACATAGGTATTTGTGATGGAAATATATTCTAGGTGAGAATCCTTTAAGTTGTACCACATAGCACGAAAAGGGCTTAGTCCTTATTGTAATCCTTTTTTACTTTGTATTTTGATCCCCATAAAAAATAATGAGTCAAAAGTTGTCAAAACTTTCAAAAGGACTATATTATAGACCATGACAATTTTAGATTCCATAAAATCATCCATAAATGTGTCTTTACATGGTAAAAAAGAACCAAGTTAAAAAGACAAAAAAGGGTGATGTTGTGACAAGATTTTGGTACACTTAAAAAAATTTGGACCCTTCCATGGTGCGCCTTGACTTGGCCTTGCAACATTAGAAGCATATTAACCCTAGCCTATTGGCATTGTTGCATATTGTGTATGAATTGCCTAGATTTGTGGGTATGGATTAGGTGCTAATAGCTTCTATTGGTATTGAGTGGGTGTGAGTCCTATCGGCATTTATCCATACTGAGTTGGTGTTGCTTGCAGTTTTTGGTAAGCAACAAATGTTATTATTTCTATTGGTGTAGGTATTCACATTGGCCAACTAGTAGGCCATTGGAAACCAAGGGGCAAAACTGGCAGAGATGTGGGAGGAATGGGGTTTTGGGGTGGTTGTCCATGAACCACATCACGATTCAACTGAACATTTTGGTGGGGTGGTTCTACAAAAAAAAACCAAAATGTAACTATTGAAGCTATGTGTTTTGTAAGAAAAATATGCAACCAAAGATAAGTGGTGAATTGAAAAATTAAAAAAATAATAAAAATCTATGAAGGTATTATAAATTGCACATAAACCTTTCCTCAACCCCCGGACTCCATGATGTTGTGTTTTAGTTAACATCCCATCCTCACCATCACTGGATTCATTTTAGTGTGAAGGGGTGGGAGATGTAGACATATTAGGCTTATGTTTATGCACTAAAGGGCCCACAAGTTGTCATCACCTCCTCCATCACTTTGGTGCTTGCTTTTGCATTTAAATAACACAGTTTAAAAAATAGAAATTCAAGCACAAAACCATTTCAGCTCAATCATGTCTTTCTAAAATCACAATCTAGGCCTACCTAACTTTTCAAAAAATGGAACCAAATTATTAAAAGCAAAAGAAACATAAAAACTACTTTCAAAACATCAACAATTTAAGCATCAAATAAAGTGTAATTGTTTGAACTAGTTTTTGGAACCAATTTGTTTCAAAGCTGAATTTTGTCAATGAAAATACGTGGGATGATAATTCTATATGCATAATGCAATGATAAGAACTTCATGTGCCAATAAAACATTGTGACCAATAAAACATCTCTGAAAAAACATCACAAACAAGTTGATTGTTGATGAACTATTTGATTACTTAATTTGCAATGGTGTAAGCTTAGGGAAAACACAATTTTACAAGTACAATGGTTGAAAAAATAAGAACATGGACACATTTCCATACGACATTGGTGACGTCCTAACCTTAAAAACTATAATCTTCAACAAAACATTTGGAATTTCAAATGCTAAAAACTAACTTGAAGCATTTGAACAAGGTGAGGTTGGAATTCAAAAGAAATTACCTCCTTCATTTTCAGCTTCTTTCCACTCTCACTCAATATATTAGATTATACCTCATCTTGCACGTCTGCTTCACCAAAATCAACATCTAGTTTCAATTCCTAGTTTGATTTTGAACCATTCGTTCCCTTGCTCTCTTCTAAAGAGTTGCCTACAACAATTGTTGTTGCCTTTCCCTTATGAAGCCAAACATTACATTGAGGCTTCACAACAATCCCATCAACAAGCAACTTCAACTTCTTATGAAGTTGCGAAGTAAATTGGATAACATTGTGTGCAATTTGCTTCTCACTACAACATAACAAGTTAAAAAAAACAAATGAACAAATGAGAGAAAAGGAGTGAAAATTATAGGTGAAATTTGAATTTTGAAGGTTTGGAACCCTTGGATGCAATTTGACAACCCAAAACTACATCCGAACCTCCACAACCTAATTCGACTTAAGTTGAAGATATAATATAGACCTAACCTATGCAAGCAAAAGTGCAAAAAACCAAAGAAATGATGAAGGAGACATTTTACTTTCAATATGAACGAAAGATGCTTTTGAACTTCGCATCATTTCTTGCCATCATTCGTTTCTTCACTTCATCATAATATTCTATAGGTGCAGCAAAAGTAGTCCCACCTTCCATTGTGTGTTCAACTACTTGATGTGTGGCCTCCATCACCTCCTTGTCACTTTGGATTGTGAATGTTATTGCACGAGGTATGTAACAACCCTTATCCCACATCACAATGTTCTCCCACTCTCCATTATCTTTTTGATGAAAAACTTGACTTCTACACCATATAATTACAATACACCCTTTACATCTAAAACAATCACAAGTGTATTTTGCCATTTTTTTTTTGCCAAATCCCTCTTGAAAGACATTTTGCAACATTGTTGAAAACTCCATTGCTTCTAAATGTGCCTACTCCTGCAAATTGCCTTCAAAAATGTAATGGCATAACTACTAATGTAAAAATCTAACCAAGGATGAAACAATACTCTCATAAAATCCTCATTGATTTATACAAAGCTCTACAAACCTATGGTTTATAGGTACTTCACTATCTATGACTAAGTATGATTGAAATAAATCATATGAAGCACATAGATGTAATACGGTATAACCAATGAGAAAATTTATGTAAATAGATGGGAGTCCTAATTTTAACATAATAAAGTTAAGTGCAAATTGAAACGTATTATTACCTTGCCTTAAATGCTATGAGGCATGATAAATTACCCTTCCACAATTATGCAAAAATTATTTATAAAAGGGCTTTTATTTTTTGTACTGCATTTTATGTGGAATTTGGTGCATTAAACCAAATTACACACATTTTCATAACATCATACCCTAGTCCCTTTGGTAATAATATTTTTTCTTGAACTTGAAGGTGTTATCAATTTGTTAATGTGGGGCAAGAAATAGTGTTATTCGTGAGTTTCTATATATGAATCAAAAGTTGGTGTCTTATTTTAAAGATCATAATTTGAATTACAGATCTTTATTGTATGTTATGGGTATTATACTATGAATGTGTTTGGGTTAATCAAATGAAAAAAATACACAATTGAGCAAAAATTATTTGGAATAAGTTGTAATTATGTAAAATTGCTTATTGTGGGATTGATTTCAATGTCAAAACAACCCCTACTTGAATAAAGTTTGTTTTTTACAATTTAGGGGGTTAAGAAGTGTTTTGAGCCTCAACATTAGGCATAAATTTTTTATTAACCAGAATTGATTTAAGAGATCCTAAATGATTGTTATAACTAAACACTTTGAATGTGTAGTTGGATGAATCATACACAAACTAAAAGTCTATGCGTTTGAGCCACAATTTGTGTGTTGTTTTTAGTATTTTAAATTGAATTGCAGATCTTGAATGAATGTTGTGGGATTTATACTATGATTGTGTTTAGATGAATCAAATGACAAATTACACAATTGAACAATAATTATTTGTTAACGGGCTATAATTCAATATCCAAAATTGATTTAAAGATCATGAATGATTGTTATACTTAAAACACTTGGCATGGGGTTGTAGTTTTGTAGAATTGCTTATTGTGCAATTGACTCCAGTGTCAAAAATGCCCTTACTTGAATAATGTTTTAAAAATAGGGATGGTGAAATCTTGGTATTTGAACTTCAAAATTGGGCATATTTTTTTTAATTAATATCCATAATTGTGTTATAGATCCTAATTGATTATGTAATTGGATTCATATAGAAACTTAAAGTCTATGTGTTTGAGCTTGAAACTTTTGTGTTGTTTTTAATATCCAACATCTATTTAAAAGTACTTTCACACAAATATTGTCACTTCTACAAATTGATTGTTTCAGTAACTTGCCTTAAATGTAAATGCATGATTATAGATTAATTAAGTACCCTTTCACAATTGAGTAAAACTAATTTGGAATGGGGTTTTATTTTTGTAAAGTTTTATTTTGTGGGATTTGGTTCTTGGAGCCAAATTTCAAAAGTGTAAAAAACATTGCATGTGGGCTGAAAAAAGTGATTTCCCATCAATTGGTCTTTAAGCTAGCATTTTGGGCTTAACTTTTTTTGTATCCAAAATTGATTCGTAGATCTTGAAGCCTATCATGGAAAACACATTGAATGTGTAAATGGATGAACCGTAGTCACAAAATATTAGGTTTATAAATGTTGAATGGTTGGCACATTTTATTGTACGCACTAATGTGACATGTATTAGGGTGAAATGTCAAGGCTAGAAAACGTAGTTGTTGGAGCCACAAATGATGCAATGGCATGTGGCTACCCAAGTTTTATTTGAAGCTAAAGAACTTGAGGCAAACCTGTAAAGTTTAACAAGTTATGAGTGCCCATGCACCCATCGCCATGGTGGAAGAAAACAAAGCCATGTCACAATTAAAAAACATTTGAGACAAGATGGACAAGATCCATATTTCCAGTCACCAATGGTGGTATGCATTTCATGAACATTTTAATGAATCTGGAATTTTGTTTGAACACATTACATGTAACCTATATTTAAGGAGGCACAATTTTTTTGAACACATAACATTACCTAGATTTATGTGTCAAGGTTTAGTCTTATAATCTAGGGCATTGATAGGGATAACATTGTTGGCATTCATGGTATTGTTATCATGTTACTAACTTGGTGTTACCACATTGGTTGAACTATGGGCAAACACCAAAAAATGGAAATGCACCAAGCACTAGTGATTTTCAAGTGAAGGCAAATGGGAGTTTAAGAAGCCCACCAATAATGTCCAATTTAGGTGATCTTCCAACCACTCTTGACTTTGAGGTTCAAGTTCACAAAATGGTTGTTGAAGCCTTTAACACAATCAATAGGTTGTAGGAAGTATCTGAACAACAAAACCCAAATGAAAATCAACCTTTGGAAAATCTAATGGCCACAAACAATGGCAATATCCTAGTTAACCAAGGAAGACATGAAGCTATAATGGAATCAATGCTCACAAAGGCATCAACCCCTTTGTTTGAAGGATCATTTACAAGCATGTTGTCAGCCACATTACTCTTGTTGAATTTGAAGACAATTCATGGGCTAACCAATGTTTTCATGGATGAACTATTTTCATTATTGCAGAAAGAGCTACTTCCAAAAGGGAACAAGACGCCAACCACAACTTATGAAGCTCTTAAGTTGATCAAGGAACTTGGTTTAAGTTATGATTCCATTCACACATGCACTAATGGTTGTGTGTTTTTTTTAGGGACCTTGAAGGATTCAAGAGTGTGTCCAAAGTGTAATACTTCTAGGTTTGTGGACGAATCACAATGTGTTCCATGGAAAGTGCTTCGACACTTCCCCTTGATTCCAAGACTACTATGATGTACATGTGCAAATCATTGGCGGAATTATTAACTTGGCACAAACATGGAGCAAGCACATATGGGTTAATTTGGAATGTGCCAGATTCTAAGTTTTAGAATCACATATCTCAAAAATGGCCAAAATTTGGAATAGAACCATGGAACATCATATTAGGGTTGGCATTAGATGGGGTGAATCCATTCGGAGATTTGAGTTCTTGCCATTCTACATGGCGAATTGTTCTATTCAATTAATTACAATCTATCCCCGTGGCTAGTAACAAAATGTTACTTTCTAATGTTGGCCTTAATAATTCTTAGTAAGGAATCTATATATAACAAGTGGAAATATGGATGTGTATTTGGAGCCTCTCATTGAAGAATTTCAAAAATTGTGGAAAGGTGTTTCAACATTTGGTACACATCAAGGGGCTACATTCAACTTTTAAAAAATGTGCATGTGAAGCATACATGAGTTTCTAGCATATGGCTTATTTGTAGGATGTGTGACCAAGGGTTTAGTGGGATGCCCACCTTGTGGCCCAACAACCAAATCTCAGTCTTCTAGAAAATTCACAAAAGTTGTATACTGTGGGAGCCACTTCCACTTGCCAAGGAATCATCTTTATCGATGAGCTCAAGGTGCTTTCAATGGGGAAACAAGGATTGAGCTCGACCCATCCATGTTACTACAACATATACCATAAAGTGAGGAAGGAACAAAGAACATGGCTACAAGGTTCGAGAAATAGAATTGGTGCAAAACAAGACCCGGTACATAAAAATGGTATCAAGCAACATAACATCATGTTTAAACTCCCATATTGGGAGGTAATTCTTGTTAGCCAAAATATTAAATTTGATTTGAATAAGTCATGATGTAACATGGCTCCCAGCTAGTTGTGTGATATGTTGATTTAGATGAGAAAATCATAGATACTAGATATAAACAAAGGTTAATGTGGTCCATATTTTGCTAGGGACTACTCATTCGCAACACCCTACGTGTCATGCATTGACATATGTGAAAATGTTATAAGAACTATCTTTTGCACCAAGGATACTCTAGCAGTGTGAGAAGACTTGGAACAATGTGGCAAACAACCACATCTATGGCTACAAACTAATGGGGTTGGCTTCATTAAACCTATAGATTCATATGTTTTAACAAATGAGGAAAAAGGAAGGTTCGTGCAAATTATTCTGAACTTGAAAACTCTAACTCATTATGTGTTTTCATTGACGAAATGAGTCTAGAAAGATGGGGATCTTAAAGGAATGAAATCACATGATTTTCATGTAATGATGCAAGACATTTTTCCATTATGCATGTGCCATTTAATGGCCAAGGGTTGTAGAATGGCCATCATTCGTTTACATTGTGTGTTAAAAAAACTTTGTGCAAAAATTGTGGACCCGAAAACAATGGATGATCTCAAAAATGATGTGGCAATCACATTAGTTTTGCTAGAGAAAGAATTTCCTCCCTTCTTTGATACCATGATGCACCTTTTAATCCACTTTGTTGAAGAATTGGAAATTTGTAATCCAGTGCATACACAATGGATGTGAGGAAAAAAACAAGGCTCGAAAGCAGCATGGCAAAAGGTTACACCATAGAGGAGGCATTAGGTTTTTGCACAGAACATTTATAAGATTTTATTGCCACAAAACGAAGGGTGATGGCAAAGAATACATGTTTATGGTTGAGAAAGTGGTTGAAGAAAATGGGCACCCATGGAAATTAAGTGTAGACCTTCGAAACATGGCCCATTCTTTCATCCTTCAAAATGTGGAGTTGATGGGTCCATGGTGCTTATAAAACATTCTAAACCCTAAACCCTAAATATTCAATATTAAGTTACAAATTTGAACGAGATTTACATTGGAAATGAGTTGCAACATTGATTTTGATATCTTGGTTGTTATGCAACTTGTTAAATTTACAATTTGTGATGATGGAAGTGCAAAATAGAAATTGGGATTCAAAATCAAAAGAAGCAAGAATTTTTATGTGTTATTGATCAATCTCAAGGTAGAGCTCATGTATTCCCAAGAAACCTAGCAAAAGTTGCCCCTTTTCCAATATGGGTAAGAGGTGCCATATCCTTAGCTATCAAAGATGGTGTGGTAGTTGATAAAGAAGTCATGCATATGTCCATGCCATTGACTTTAGAAGCTACAACATATCAAACAAGGTATGCATTTACAAACCACCTCCAAGTTTCAAATGGTGAAGATCACTTAACTACAAGTGATTGTGGCATTGTTGTTACATTTTAACAAGAATGTGTATCGGGACCAAATGATCAACAACCTATTGTTGCAAGTTGGAATACATGGGCTAGATTGAAAAGGTTCTTCAACTCAATTACGGGGTACTAAACACCATTGTGTTTTTTTGTAATTGGGTGAAAGCAAATTATATTGGGAATAATGCAACAATAAAAAAAGATGAGTATGGTTTCACATTTGTGAATTTCACCTCCCTTATTCCCATTTCAAACCAATCCATTACATTCCCAATTCATGTGGAACAAAGTTTTTTTTCTAGTGATCCAAAAGAACAAAGGTGGAAAGTAGTTTTATGTAAAGATCCCCACGAAAAACAAATGGCAGGAGGTGTTAAATTTGACCCTCAAACCCTATATATATGTTTAGCATTGAGATTGATGATAGGTACACTAATTTACAACATCCAATATCATTTCCAGAAGCAACTCAAATAACCACAGTTGTAGGAGGTGTCCCACTCATGCTTGCAAATTTGGTAGATGCTACCACTAATGAAAGGGATCAAAATAGTGATAGTGATCCACACAATGGATCAAGTAACTCTGAAAATGATGGTGATGTACCTTGATGTGGTCACTAGTGTACATTGGTTTGATGGAATCAATTTATTTTGGAGTTATACATGTGTTCATTTGGGTCACTATAAAATAAAAATTATAGATCATAGTATTTGAATAGTTCAAGATTAACATATACTTTTGATGAATTTCTATGATCTATAAATTGTGAAATATTAGTAAGAAAATAACATTTCATATTAATATTTATTCCACGACTTCATTGCATTTCCCTGTTTTTCAATTGTTATCCCTATTTTTTAAAAATAACAAAAAATTATAAATACTACTATAAAACAAGTTAATTGAACTATATGTTGTCATTTGTTTAAGTTCACATAATAATAATTTTGTTTTTTTCAATCGAATATTACCACATCATTAAAAAAATAACACTATAATCACATGTGTCCTACTGTGATGACTAATATTAGTCATGTTAGTTGTATTAGTCAACATAGACACCTCCACATGAGTGCCACTTTTGCCACACATGAAATTTGTTGTCAGATATGACTATAATGCTAATTTTTTTAGACATAATGGACATTGTTACTTTTAATGTTAGTCATAATGGGTAGAATTAGTCATTTTAGACAGATGGTCTACTCCTAATCTTGACTCTATAATCAACATAATCATGACCAATGCTAGTGGTGTAAAAACCATACTTTTGTAGTAGTGATGGAAAAAAATGTTAGGAATGGATAGATATGTATTTTGGTGGGATTGGTAATCCTCTAGTCTTTAATGAGAAGCCACACAACTACATGACATCATTTGAGAAGGAACTTTTAGGCTTTAGACGAGGGGTAGCTGTTTGAAAGGGAATTTTTAAGGTTTAAACACGAGGGAGCTATTAGGGTTTAGGCTTTTGAAGTTGAAACGAACTTGGTAACTCAAACTTTGTTGCTCAAACCTTAACATCTTTTAGGGTTTCACAAGGTTTCATCATCTTTTAGAGTTTATGTTTTTTGCTTCATTTTCATATAACTTTGTTTCAAGTCGAACGACATGCCTTTGCCTTCATTTCGAATCTTGGTGGTTTAAAGAAATGCTTCTACATTTGAAAGGTGAAAGAGGTGAAAGGTCGATGATTGATGCCAATTCATGTCCAAGAAAAAGAAAGACATACACAAGGTAATTTGGTTCATTATGAAACTTACTTCACAACTTCGTATTTGCTTTCAAGATTAACAGTTGTTGACCTTCCTTGACTAGCAACTTTTGTTATGAAAAAGGTTTAGGTTCCTTTTCTTGCTAATATTTCTATGCTAAACCATCATAACCTTTGGATTCTATGATGAGACGGGTGTTTTTTTGCAAGTGTCCTTTCTACTAAAGTCTAACATGTCAAGTTTGTATTCTTTGTTTAGCTTCAGCTTCCAAGTAGCTTTGTAAGTTATAAACTTCAATTTAACTTCTTTTATTCCCTACCCACATGGGGTAAGCTTGGCTGACATGTGCGTTTTGAATAGTGTTTTCCAGATCTCTCATTTAGAAGCAAAAGATTTCATTTAGTTGCCCATTATATGGCCATCTTTCTAGCTATTATTAAGAAACAAAAATATCTAGAAGTTGGATTTTCTTCCCTTAGAAATTTAGTTCATTTAAAAGTTTTACATTGCCATAAAGGAATGAAGGAAATTTTATTAGTGTTACACTATTATGTATGTGATTTGTTAGGAAAAATGCCATACAAAAGGTCGACTTCACCTTTTGGAGGTGCAGGCCGTGCTAGAAACTGCACTACAATCTTCTTCATGTGAAAGGGACGAGTATGCAAAGAGACTTTATGTGGTTATCCATGATGCATTTGAAACTAATCCATTATGCTTGCAGAAATCACATCTCCAGTTCAACCACAGATCACAAGTTCATAGCCCATTCATTAATCATAATCGTGAATGTGGTTGTCCACCTTTTTTTATTGTGCATTAAGTTGTTACACATGTTTTCAACAAAGTAAGTCTTGTAGGAGCTTGATAAGGATCCTATTGATCACTTATTATCTTAATTCTAATCATGTAGTTGCACCATCTCCTTCCTGCCCAGACCCACCCCTTAATTTGAGCCACATGTATCAAATTCAATGCTCACAAGATGTGTATTAGTACACCAAAATGGAACTAATAATTCTGAAGGTTGTTATCTAAATATATTTTATTCCAAACTAAACAATGTGAACTATGTCATGATTATGTGTATGTCAGGTCTTCATGCATTCAATTGTTTCAAATTTGGGTACAAGGTGGACTAGCCAATTGGATTGATTTTCACTCCTACTACTTTGAGTCTTTATAATGAAATATTCACATTCTTGATGCACATTAAACTCATTGTCTATGGATTGGAAGATACATGGCAGTATTAAGTCACGTATGGTGTTTGTCTTGTTGTCCAGTTAGGTTTATGTCAATCACTTATGGCCCATATGCATGTACATTTTCCAGATAAGCCTATGTGACTCTAGTCTCTGACAAAACATATCGCAAGTAGTTCTAGCAACATAAACCTTCAAGTTTAGTGAAAATTAAGATATTTGAATTTTCTATTTTCTTCAATGTAAGTTGGCATTTGTCTACTTTTTGACTTTATTTGCCATGTTTTCAACTTTGGCCTCATGACATTGTATTGCTTTAGATGGTATAAAGGGATTTATGTTTGATGTGAAATTTAGGGGCACCATTAGGAATTTTCATTTGTACCAAGTTCCATTATTGTCATTAATGGAGAGTTTGTCTGCTTGATATGCAAGTAATAGGATGTTCCTTTGACAAAAGAAGTTAGTCTTTAAATTATGAAAAAGAAAAGAAGAGGAGGCTACATTCTTGAGGTCAATTTTTATTAACACTTTGTTAACACTATTAATTTTTGTTAACATTTCTTTAGTTTACTCTTGGAAAACAACTTGTTGTATGAAGCATGGCTCTAAGGCTTGTGCAAGGTGGATGCATGTAGCAAATAGGGCATGTTGTGATTGTAGTCCAACATTATGTTGAGTCCCAACTTCGTCATGTTGTTTGGGGAAGATTTTTGACCTAATCTCGCAATAGCTATGCACTAATCATTTAAAAGTGAAATAGTCACATGCTACCAACTTTGTGTTTCCTGGGCTACTGTATCTAATGGTTCAAAACAATGTAATTTTTATTTTATTCAAAGGACTCTAAATTGTGAAATTTAATAGCCTTCAAAAGTTTACCAAATATTGCAACACATCCACAAATGGATATATGAGCATAGCTACTACACACCTTTATTTTTGTGATCCATGATGTAAATTTTATTAATGAAAATTGACTTAGAAGGCTTGTTCTAAGTTTCACAACCTAGATTCATTATAGATTTGGTCAATTTTGTAGGCATACCATCATAAACAGTTTGCAAAGTCAAAAAGTGTGTTACGCAAAACCCTTTTAGGTTTTTTAGAAGCATTTGATAGCCCTTGCCCATGCCTTTATCCATACTAGTTTTTATGATTTGTGAATGCATTTCGATTCTCCTTGCACCTTGTGTAGTTGAGTGGTTCTAGTGCAATATATTGTGATAATGGAATAGGGTCATAAACATTTCTCTTGAAATTTTGCTTCTTGGGTGTTTGTTTGAAGGATTATAACCATGTTAAGTGGGATTTTCTGTTTTTTGGGGGGTGGGAATGGGGCTTGGAGGGTTTGCAAAATATAGGGATCCAAATAATTATACATCAATTTACTACAACATGTTCTTCTTAAGCATCATGCAAAGTTAGATTGGATTGTTGATCCAACATTGGTAAAATTTCGATCATTCTGCATTGGTGGTAAACCCCTTGTATCCTACTGTTAGGATTGGATTTTTGGTTAAAAGGAGGATCTTACAACAACTTATTAATCCACATTCCATGTTTCTTATTTTTTTAAGTTGTTGCAAACCAATGTACATGCATGATTTTAAAGTTTTTTATTTGAAAGCTTTTGATCTTTTTTTATTGTGACATATGTGGGTTCCCTATTTATTAGATTGTTAAGGTTATTGTTGTTGGATGTTCAATTGTAAACCATTGACCAATTCTTTTTTTGCTTCTTTGTAATTCAATAGTTGGAATGTGCATGCACGTCAATGCAATTAAATCTCAAGCAGAACTAAGTATGTCCATATAGAACAAGTAAGAGAAAAATAAACAAGTTTAGTCCAAGAAGGTTGACACATGTAAAAAGGTTTAAAGATGAATGATAGATATAAGAGCAGTGAAGAATTGTGGAAAGATGATAGAAAGATGTCGAGAAACAACATAAACACTCAACTCAAATACATGCTATGAAAACAAAAATAGATGCCCTTCATCAATCTTTATAACCATGCATGAGGAATTAGTGGGAAAATGAAAAGTGAGGAGGGTGTACACATGACATTGCAATCCATTAAAAAAACATCGTATGGTTTTTTTGGACTTATTTCAAAAACATATGTGTTGTAAAAGGTGCTTGGAGATCCTATTGTTGTTGATTTTGTTCCAGAGTCCATAAATAGTTAAAATTCAATACTAGTTATGGCTCAAAGAAAAATTATCAATGGCCTCATGTCAACCTTGGGTGATGTGAAGAATCGTTATACATTTGCAAAACTTGTTATTAAACATGCATTGTTGATAGTTGCCATAAACTCTATTGAGAGTAACACATCTCTTAGATAGAAGGCCCATGTTCTAGGTGTTCACCAACATAATGTTTCCTTAGTAGTAGAATGTAGTAGGACATGAACTCTACTAACATTTTCTCATGGACTTTGTTCAAAAGATACGAAGGATTGATTGTTTAAGCATTGCCACAATAGCTGTTGTGCAAGCATGGTGGGTTGCAGAGACTAAGATTAATCTTGACAAAAGGAAAATGACAAGCAAGCAAATAGGCTTGATGGGGAATCAACCCATTTCTTAATGGAATCATAGGTGAGTAATAACATCTCAAGTTGCATTTTAAGTTTTTGTTTTAAATTTTTCCGTATTTCAATTCTGGACTATGGAGTTTCAACTGTAATGAATTAACAAGGGATTGATAGTGTTGGTAATTTCTAATGGACCCATAGTGGTTTCTTGGTGGACTGATAGAGGACTAAATAAGATTCATGTGGACTAGCAGTGGCTTCTTGGTGGACTAATAGAAAACTAATTAATCATGTGGACTTGCGATGGATTACTAATGGACTGATATAGGATTAATGGACTTCCAATGGATGTTGTGGTTTTATAGTGGAGTTATAATGGACTAACATTGGATTAATGGTGAACTAAGTAATGTTGAATGTGGTGACAAGAAGAATTTGAAGAAGAGAATGCACAATAAGCTTTTGGATATGGATATGAGTGTGGTGGGTACACACTTCTTGCCTAATCTTCATTTTTTACTTCAACTCCACAACCTACCAACAACTCCTTGTGTCTTGCACATGCCCCAATCATTTATTCATTCATCATTCTTTCTTTAGTCCTCACCTCTCTGAAAGCTAGGTAAATCCCCCATAGAAACTAAACATATGAAGAAGAATGAAATACTCTTAAAAATAGATGAGATTCATTCAGTGTCTTTCACAAGAGGAAGGAATGAGTTTGAATGTTGTTGAGCTTGTATTTTGGGATGTTGCAAATGGGTTCTATGAATGACATTAATCCGAACAACCACAATTTAGGGCATAATGAAGACTTCTATGTTAACACCTCACTGATGGTCATTTGTGGCTTACAACTGTTGAGTATCACCCCATTCCATCACCATCTATGGATATTCCTCCTAGCACCAAGGTACCCCTATTATTAACCAATTCTTGCATGCTGCTATTTTTCTGTCATAATTTGATTTGAAGATCTTTTGTCATGTTTGAATTTTTTTTCTGATGAAACTCAAGGATTGTAATAACCTTGCATCAATTCGCATATTTGACTATTGCATAAGAAAATGTGGGCATCTTGATGCACTAGCACATAATGCATGCAAATTGGTTGAAACATCAACGCTTCCCATTTCTTGAGCTACTTCATCATTCTACCATTTTCATTCAAGACATGAATTTACTTGTTGACATACATTACAAGTGGGGGAGCCGAGGATGGGTGGGTGGGGAGAGGGGGGCGTGGAGTGTAGGTTGTGCTCCAAGGTGCAATGGCTATACATAATGGGATTGCACTTCTTGAACCAAATTCAATCCGTGTGGAAGGGGGCCATGTGGCCAACATTGCATGAGGCGTGGGTGATGCAGAAGAAGTATTCAAGGAGCTTGTTTTGTGCTTCCTTGGATGGTGTGATAGGACCACCCCCCTTTCGAACCTTGCCCCTTAAGGGAGCCCAAGCAGCTTCAAATCTAACTAGCCATCATGGTGAGCACACCTCTCATGATAAGCATGTTGTTGATTAGATAATTTCCATGATAATTTAAAATAGTAACTTGGAGCCAAATATAGAGGCACAAATCATTGATTTTGAGGTTTTGGGTAAAATCTTGGTCTTTAGAAGATTTAACATCAAGGTAATCAAATAGTTCACTTTGTAGTTTGTTTTTCACAATTTGTAAAACATTTTGCATGAACCTAAAGAAGAAAGAAATTTTTTTTTAGTGACAAAGTTAGGTTAGGTCAAGAAAATTCTTATTGGTTTTTGTTCTTTCTATTGGTGCAACATCAATTTCCATATCAACATCACTATTGTCAAACTCATTTGATCCTTAAAGGAAAGGGTTGAAATGGTAGCCAAGTGCGAGTATGACAAGAATTGTTGATGCCAAGCTACCCAACCCTCACATTAGACTAGGAACATAACCATACAAACTAATAACAAGGCCATAGGCTAAACCAGAAATGTCTATTGCTCTAAGTAAATATTAAAAACTAATCACCCACAATCCATGTTAATTGACAACGATTTGATGGATCAACTTCAACCACCAACAATTGCTTCAACTTCATTTTATGAGCATGGGGGGCCACCAAATGAAAAATCAGGTATTGACTAATGCACATTACCAATTCATGTTATTTTCTTATTCTTTATGACTATTTTCAACTCCTCCAAATTGGTAAGCATTCTGATTAGTTACTAAAAACATTTGAGTTTTGAAAGTATGGGAAACACCTTACGTGGGTTTATTAATCTTCAAAATTGTTTGGAATTGTCGGAAATAGAAGTTCTACATGTCATGGTTTCATCCTACCACAAATTTTTTAGCAAATGTGTATGTGTGCATGGCAAAATCTACAAGGGATGCTAGAGATGGGAAGTTGGGAGCAACCTTGAGTACACAAGTGCTTTTGTAGAATCAAAAAGCAACATAGAAGCTCTTAGAGAACATGAGTGATTCTAGATTTGGGGTGGAGAGAGGTTTTGCTAGAGGGCGTGGAAGAGGTTCACACTAAGGGGTCCAACATGCATTTGATGACCACGATGAACAAGTGATGACATTCAATGAGTGGGAAGCCTTGAAGGCCACATCTAGTTTTTTTGCAACTATAATTCTTAGTGACTAGGAGCTTGCTTGGAAGTAACAACAATAGTTTAATTTGAAGGACTCACGAGTAAAGTTCTAATCTTTCACTGCTTGCAATGTTGAGATGGTATCTTATAGTTGTCGATTCATTCTCAAAGGTACATGGTTAATTTCATTTCACCTTTTTGATGTGTATAGGTTGAAAGATGGATAGTTTTTTCTTAGAATGAGTAGCTAATTTGTCTTTAATTATCTATGATTGTTGCATGTCCTTGTTTTTTAACATGAGATTATGAGCACAAAGTTGCATCTTCTAAGTTTTGGTGATTCTAAAAGTTTGTAACCAAAACCTTATCAAAATTGTACAATATATAAGGTTACTTCTATTTATTTACCACTAGTTTGACCTACTATTGTTTCCCATATTTTTGGTGTTTTCTTTTAACCATAGGATTTGTAAAATGTAATATCAAGAGGAGGCAAAGTATCAAAACTAAATACATTCAATACATAAGCTTGGGTAGTATTTGAATTATGTTGGAGGTTGTCATGTCAATTGTAGTTAGTACCATCTAGAAGGCAAAGATTCTACTAGCAAAAATTAACACAACAAACACTAGAAAAAAAATTTGTTTCAAAAGCTGAAATCGTAGTATTATGTGAACTACTAAACATTGGCAAAAATGAACTAGAATATAACTTGGAAGTCTAAAGCTATCAAGTTAAAAAAGAATCAACAACAATGTTGACCTAGGTTTATAAGTACTATAGAAATGTTGTCCCAAAATGGACAATATTGTTTCCAAGTATTGTAGATTTGTTGTCTCAAGACAGATATTGTTTCCAAGGTCTATAAAATTGTTTTCCAAAAACAAACAATATTATTTCCAAGTATTATAGAACTCACTACTACAAAACATGGTTTTTCAAATGGTTTAGGTTGACTAATTGGTCATTTTTACTAGTGGACATGTCCATTTTGATTAGAGGCCCAAAACATGTTTTTTTGACCAATCAAGTTGACTAAAATGATTTAAAAGACTAATATATCCAATTAATTTAAACAATTTTAATCAAAATTGCCAATGGGTTTTAATCAAATGGGACATCTAATCAAATTGAACATAAAAAATAAACATCATTAGTCAAAATGACCAATGTTCTTTAGTCAAATGGGACATCTTATGCCTAATACATACTTACCTCCTACCTCCCATTTATAATCCTACAACCTACCAACCTACCTACCCACCTACCTAGATGTAATACCTACCAAACCACACACCCGCCCACCTACATACATATTAACTACCTAACTACCTACCCACCCACCTACCTACCTAAATGTACTACCTACTTACATATCCACCCACCTATAACCTACCTACCTTCATACCTCATAGTCTTGTAACGAAATGTCGAAATAAACATGTGAAATTAAAAAATTGACAAAACTTGAATACCTTTTGATGGTGTGGTCCATTGGTTAAAATCTTGGTTTATCATTGGGGAGGTCAATGGTTCAATTCATAACATTATAACCTATGTACATGTTTAAATGGTTAAGGTAGGTAGGGTAGGCTAAATAGGATATACTAAGTTAGGTTAAGGTAGCTAGGTCAAGTAAGATAGGGTAGGTTAGGGTAGGCTACCACCTACCTACCTACATGTAACAATTTTTTTTCATATGGGCAAAAATTTGACTAGTCAAAACGACCAATC
>Ga0116231_10006976_pt1 | contig 21071 bp, 16 predicted proteins | sample S1TSphgellanicum_2_FD_89695 | JGI IMG/M metagenome (GOLD analysis project Ga0116231, IMG submission 89695) | Host-associated microbial communities from peat moss isolated from Minnesota, USA - S1T2_Fd - Sphagnum magellanicum MG | ecosystem: Host-associated > Plants > Peat moss > Unclassified...
AGCGCCAACTGGCTGTTCAAGGAGATTCGTGTCTCCCGCATCTGGGACCCGGAGAAGCGGGTGCTGGTGTATCTCGTCTGGTCCACCCAGGCCCTGACCCCTGAGGGCAGCCCCTATAATAGCGTCTCCGCCGTGGCGGTGGATAAATAACCTAGGCCGCATCGCGCATGGGCGATGCGGCCTACCATTACGCCAACGTCTCCACATGCCGAATGATCAGGCAGATGCACGCATTTCGTGCGCCGCCGCCAACTTGCCCGCCGCCCCATGAGGCAAAACCTTGTGGCACGCTGTTTGCTTTTTGAAACGTTATATGGGCGGCTAGGGTTCCGGTGCCGGTAGAAAGGCATGCTGGTCCGAGAGCCGCGAGCCGGCCGAATGCACAGGCCGGTGGCACGGCGGGACAAAAGCCCGGGAGATCGATGTTTGGGGACGTGTTGCAGCGTCTCTGGAGCGATCTTCGCGCCTTATGGCGTCCTCGTTCCAGAACGTTTCGCACTCCCATCGCAATGGAATGGTCTCGTGGGGGTGCCGATGGTTTGTGTTCGCAAGAGAATTTCGTGCGTTTTGGGTGCGATGTGTATGCTGCTTGTGCCCGCTTGCCATGCGATGGGGCAGACGCCGCCCGGTCAAAAGACGCAGATTGCTTCCAATGGTCCACAACAGGGATTGGAAGAGATCGTGGTTACCGCGCAGAAGCGCGCCGAAAATCTGCAAAAAGTGCCGATCAGCGTCACTGCGCTGAACAGCCAGCAATTGCAGCGCGAACACATCCGCGATTACGACGATCTGACGCGCGCCGTGCCAGGCCTCTCCTTCGGTTCAGGCGGCAGCGAGGGGCTGACCAATATCGAAATCCGCGGCGTGAGCTCCACATCCGGGTCCGCCACCGTGGGCCTGTATCTCGACGACACGTCCATCACGACAAAGAATTTTTACGATGGAGCCGCCCAGCCTGAACTGTTCGATATCGATCGGGTGGAGGTGCTGCGTGGGCCGCAAGGCACGCTTTATGGCGCGAGTTCGCTCGGTGGCACGATCCGCTTCGTGACACCGCAACCGGATATGGACAAGAGCTTTGCCATCCTCTCGCAGGATCTCTCCGGCACCGAGCATGGCGGCTTCAATTTCATGGATACCGCGGTCTTCAACACGCCTATCGTGCCCGACAAGATCGCGCTGCGCGCCAGCATCGGCTACAGCAAGGATAGCGGATACATCAACAGCTACGCGCCGGACGGAACCACCCTGCTCCGCAACGGCGTAAACCACGAGGAGGCGCTTTCCGCCCATGCGACCATAAAATGGAAAGTCAACGACGAGCTTACAGTAACCCCCTCCGTATTTTACCAAAAGGACGATACAGGAGATAATTCCGCGTTCTATCCCTCGCTCGGACTCTGGAAGCAGGACAAGGAGGTAGTCGAATATGGCCACGACCAGCTTTTCATTCCCAGTGTCACGGCCGTGCAAGATCTGGGTTTCGCCGACCTTACCTCCGTGTCCTCGTTCTTCTGGCGGCAGTATTTCCGCCAGCAGGATGGCACCTATTACAATAGCTACGCCTTCGCGAATTTCTTCCTTGATCCCCTCTACCCCAGCTATGCCGCCGTCAACGCGGCAAAGATTCAGAACCTGCCTTCACCGATCAAATACATGACCGATTACGGGCAGGGCAGCCAGGAATTGCGCCTGTCCTCAAAGCCCGAATCCGAGACGGGATTGCCCTTCACCTGGGTTGGCGGCCTTTACTTTGCCGACCAGTACGACCATCACACCAATTTTCAGCAGATACCCGGCATCAATACGGTGTTCCAGGACATTTACGGCTACTCGATCAATTCTCCGCAATCCAAGGTATTTCAAACCTATGCCTTGCCCGGCATCACGCAGCTATTCCCCAACGATGTCGATGAGGCCGACGAATCCGGCTATCAGGAACGGCAATATGCGATCTTCGGCCAGGTCGATTACGATATCCTGCCCACGCTGCATGCCTCCGCCGGCGCCAGATACTCCATCGCCGACGTGAACTATCATTTCCAAACCTACGGGTTTTACCAGATTGGCAACATAAGCCCGTATCTGCAGCAGGAATCGTATTACGCTTTCACCCCCAAAGTGTCGCTCGCCTACGATTTGCTCCCGAACTCAACCATCTATGCCTCGGTCGCCAAGGGCTTCCGCCTCGGCGGCCCCACTGGGCCGGTGCCGTTTGGCCCGACCACGGTGTGTGCGACCGACGAAGCCAATCTGGGTGTGAAGAGCCAGCCCACCAAATTCGATTCCGACAAGCTGTGGAGCTATGAACTCGGCACCAAGAACCGTTTTCTGGGAGGCGCCTTGCAAATTGACGGCGCGGTGTTCTTCATCGACTGGAGCAACATACAGCAGCAGATCTACCTGCCCACCTGCGGCTACTACTTTACGGACAATGTCGGGAACGCCCAAAGCTATGGCGGCGAAATCGAGGCCCGCTATCGGGTGACCGAGGGCTTGATCCTGTCCGGCTCGGCCAGTATTGACCACTCAACGATCACCAGCACCAACAACCCGGCAACCGTGCAGGTGGGCGAGCGCGTTCTGAACACGCCGGATGCCACCTTTGATGGCGCAATAACCTACACGACCGGCATCACCGAAAGCACCGACGGTTTCATCCGTCTCGATTACGATTTTACCGGAGAAAGCCACGGCGACTACGTGAGCACCAACTCGAACTACCTCAACCCAGCCTATGGCGTGATGAATATGGCCCTTGGCGCGGAGTACGGAAGATGGGAGTTTAGCCTCTATGGCAAGAACATCACCGATAACCGTACCATTATCCAGCGGCCGGAGATCAACACGGTGTTCGAGGGCTATACGGTGCGTCCGCTCACCATCGGCTTCACCCTAAAATGCCGGATCGGCCAATGACCACGCGCATGAAGGCAGAACAAGGAACCCTAAGGCGCCGTAGCTTCCTCACCGGGATGGGGGCCGCCGCCCTGGGATCCTCCGCCCAGGCTCAGCCGAAGACGAAATTCCGCATCGCCTGGTCCATCTATGTGGGATGGATGCCCTGGCCCTACGCCCAGCAGAGCGGAATCCTGAAAAAATGGGCCGATCGCTTCGGAATCGCGATCGAGGCAGTTGGTTTCAATGACTATGTCGAATCGATCAACCAGTACACCGCCGGCGCCTTCGACGGCGTCACCGTTACCAATATGGATGCGCTGACGGTTCCTGCTGTCGGCGGCATCGACACCACCGCCATCATCATGGGCGATTATTCGAACGGTAATGACGCTGTTATTCTGAAGAAAACCGGCGCGCCGGTGACCCTGGCCGACCTCAAGGGGCGCCCAGTCAACCTGGTCGAGTTGTCCGTTTCGCAATATCTTCTGTCTCGTGCCCTTGAAAGTGCCCATCTGAAGGAAACCGATGTCACGCTGGTCAATACATCCGACGCCGATATCGTCGGAGCCTTTGTAACGCCCGAAATTCGCGCGGTCGCCACCTGGAATCCGCAGGTGAGCGAAATCCTGCAGCGCCCGGACGCTGTTTCCGTTTTCGACAGTTCAAAAATCCCCGGAGAAATTCTAGATCTTCTAGTAGTTAATACGAAAAGCCTTGCCGCTACACCCGGCCTGGGCCATGCGCTGGCCGGCGCCTGGTACGAAGTGCTCGGATTGATGGTCAGTGCCACGGAAGCGGGCAAGGCAGCGCGCGCGGACATGGCCAAACTCTCCGGCGCCACTCCCGAAAGCTTCGATCACCAGCTTCTCACCACGCGCCTGTTTTCAAAACCTGCCGAAGCCGCCGCCTTCACCCGCAGCCCGGTACTGGTGCAAACCATGGACCGGGTAAGGCGATTCTCGTTCGAGCATGGCCAATTCGGGCAGGGCGCAACCACGGTGGATGCGATCGGTATGGCGTTTCCCAACGGCGCCACATTGGGTGACACCAGCAATATCAAGCTGCGCTTCGATGCGTCGTTCATGGATGCGGCATGATGGAAAGGAAGGAAGACTCTTCTTTTCTGAAGAAAAGAAGCAAAAGACTTTTATTTCTCCGCGGTTCCCCCAATCGCGGCCATGGCACGGGCCTTTCCGCGAGCGCCAGAAATAAAAGTTTTTTGGTTCTTTTTTTCAAAAAAGAACATTCTTAAATCTGGAAAGAGGTGAAAATGACCATCTACCAAACCATCCTCCCAGGAGGAAAACACTGGTCGTTCACCATGCGGCGCGGCAGCACCCTCCGCCTCACGGATGTGGAGGGTCGCGGCAATGCAGGCATGTTGCTCCATAACCCGCAAAACCTGCTGGAACGATACAACGCGCCTGATACGCTCAAGTGCCAGCATACATTTTTCCTGACAAAAGGCCACTGCCTTTATTCCGACATGGGCCGTGTCCTCTGCGCCATTATTTCCGACGATGCGGGCTGGCACGACACGGTATGCGGCACCACCACCCGCGCCATGGTCGATGAGCGCTGGGGCAAGCTGACCTACCAGCAGGCCCTGAACGATTTCCACCAGAGCGGACAGGAAGCTTTTTTGGTGGAAGCCCTGAAATACGGCCTAACCCGCCGCGATATGGCCGCGAACGTGAACTGGTTCAGCAAAGTGGCCGCCGACGATAGCGGAAATCTGCACTATGTCGAAAACCATTCGCCGCCCGGCACCAGCGTCGTTCTTCGATTCGAGATGGACGCGCTGGTTCTGCTGCACACCTGTCCGCATCCTTTGAACCCGGCGAAGGCCTATCCCGCGAAACCGATTGCCATACAAATTGGCGTGGCCGGGGCAGAGGCATCAGAGGGGTGCCGCCACTCCGCCCCCGAAAATGCACGCGGTTTTGCCAATAACGACATCTACCTCCAGCACGCGACCGTGCCATGCTGAAAGAAAGCGATCTGCGCGCGGAAGCCGCCATCATGCGACGCGTTGTTGGCGCCGGCGATTTCTTTTTCGAAAAACTCCAGAAAGGCCAGACGCTCCGCATCGTCGATGTGGAGGGCAACCAGGCCGCTGATACGCTCTTCTATAATGTCGAAGATATTTCCGAACGCTACAGCGCGGTGGATACGATTCGCACCCAAGGCAACATCTATCTTGAAACCGGCACAAGGCTGATCTCCACCGAAAACAATGTGATGCTGGAGATTACCGCCGATACGGTTGGCCGGCATGATACGCTGGGCGGTGCCTGTGCGTCGGAATCCAACACCGTGCGTTACGATCTGGAAAAGCGGCACATGCATTCCTGCCGTGATAACTGGATGCTGGCGCTTGCGCTCAACGAGAAATACGGCCTGACCAAACGCGACATTACACACAACATCAATTTTTTCATGAACGTCCCGGTCACCGCGGAAGGTGGCCTTGACTTCGCGGATGGGCTGAGCGGGCCTGGAAAATACGTGGAAATGCGCGCCGAGATGGATGTTCTCGTGCTGATCTCCAACTGCCCGCAATTGAACAATCCCTGCAGCGGCTACAACCCCACGCCACTGGAAATCCTGATCTGGGACACGGCCTGATGTTCCAAAAAATCCTGGTCGCCAACCGGGGTGAGATCGCCTGCCGTATCATTCGCACGTTGCGTCGCCTGGGCATTGGCGCCATTGCCATCTATTCCGAAGCCGATCGATATGCCCCGCATGTTCGCCAGGCTGATCAGGCTGTATTGATCGGCCCCGCCCCGGCGGCGCAAAGCTATCTTTCCATCGATCGCGTTCTTGATGCCGCCACCCGGGCGGGTGCGGAGGCCATTCATCCCGGCTACGGTTTCCTATCCGAAAACGCTGCTTTTGCCGAAGCCTGTGCGAAAGCCGGGTTCACCTTCATCGGTCCCGGGCCACAGCACCTGAAGCTATTCGGCCTAAAACACACGGCGCGCGAGGCCGCGAAGGCGGCCGGCGTCGCCATGTTGCCCGGCAGCCTCTTGCTGGAGACGCCGGAGGAGGCACTGCGTGAGGCGAGTGAGATCGGCTATCCGGTGATGCTGAAAGGAACAGCCGGCGGCGGTGGAATCGGCATGCAGCTTTGCCGCGGCCCTGCCGAGATCGCCGCCACATTCGAGCGTACGCGTGGCCTCGCCGGCCGCAATTTCGGCAATGCCGGCGTGTTTGTGGAAGCCTGGATCGAGCATGCACGCCATGTTGAAGTGCAGATCTTTGGCGATGGCAAAGGCCGCGTTCTCGCTCTTGGCGTTCGTGACTGTTCCCTGCAGCGCCGCAATCAAAAATTACTGGAGGAAACGCCGCCCCCGGGCCTGAGCCAGCAGATACTCGCGGATCTTGAAACCGCCGCGATAAGGCTGGGCGAAAGCGTTGCCTATTCAAATGCCGGCACGGTTGAATTCATCTACGACGTTGCGCGCCAAAAATTCTATTTTCTTGAGGTCAATACAAGGCTTCAGGTCGAGCATTGCATCACGGAAGCTGCCACCGGCATCGACCTGGTGGAGTGGATGATCAGGGCGGCCGCCGGCGACACCGAATTTGCGGAAATTTTTGGCGCCGGCGCTCCCGCCTCCAGGGGGGCCACAATAGAAGCGCGGGTATATGCGGAAAATCCTGCCCGCGATTTCCGCCCTGCCGCCGGCCAGCTGACCGACGTGCATTTTCCGGCCAGGGCGCGCGTGGAAACCTGGGTTGAAAGCGGCACCGAAGTCACGCCGTTCTACGATCCGCTCCTCGCCAAGATCATTGTTTCCGGCACCGATCGTCCGGCCGCCTTGCAGGAATTGCAATCTGTTCTAAACGAAACACGCCTGAGCGGAATTGAAACAAATTTGCCGCTCCTCCGCCAGATTGCTGGCGCCGGCACTTTTGTCAGTGGTGGTGTCACCACGCGGTCGCTGGAAACAATCCCCTACGCGTCGCGCTGCATAGAGGTGCTGGAAAGCGGCACCCTGACCACCGTGCAGGATTTGCCCGGCCGCCTTGGCTATTGGAATGTCGGCATCCCGCCCTCTGGCCCAATGGATGCACATTCCTTCGCCAACGCCAATCTTGCCGTTGGTAATCCGCAAACCGCGGCTGGTCTCGAAATAACCATTTCCGGCCCGACATTGCGGTTCGACTCGCCCTGCGTGATATGCCTCACCGGCGCGCATCTGCACGCCGATCTCGATGGCGCCGCAATCCCATGGCACATCCCCTTCGAGGTGCCGAAAAATGGCGTGCTGCGTCTCGGCGCGGTGGATGGACCAGGCGCCCGCGCCTATCTTGCCATGCAGGGCGGCATCGAGGTGCCGAAGTACCTCGGCAGCCGCTCGACTTTTACCCTTGGCCGTTTTGGCGGACTGGCTGGGCGTGGCCTGGCGGCGGGTGACATGCTGCATCTCGGCCCGCCGCCGCCCAATGCCATGGCCGCTCCTGGTGCTTCCCAACCTGCTATCACATCATCCTGGCGCATCGCAGTTATCGAGGGCCCTCATGCCGCGCCGGATTTTTTCACCGATGAAGGGATTGCAAATTTCTACGCCACGGATTGGGAAGTGCACTATAATTCCAGCCGCACCGGCGTTCGCCTTATCGGGCCAAAGCCAGGCTGGGCCAGGGATGATGGCGGCGAGGCGGGCCTGCATCCATCGAACATCCATGATACGCCTTATGCTGTCGGGGCCGTCGATTTCACCGGCGACATGCCCGTTATTCTGGGTCCGGACGGGCCTTCGCTCGGCGGGTTTGTCTGCCCTTGCACCATCACAAGCGAGGATCTCTGGAAAATCGGCCAGCTCCGCCCCGGTGACCGCGTACGCTTCATTCCCCAGGGATTGAGCCCAATCCTGCATCGTATCGAAGCCGGGCCCAATCGTCCGCTCACCGTCTATCGCCGGTCAGGCGATGCCAATATTTTGGTGGAATACGGTGCGCCGGTACTCGATCTGGAACTCCGGCTGCGTGTTCACGCCCTGATGCAATGCGTTCAGGCCGCGGATTTGCCCGGCATGATCGACATCACACCCGGCATCCGTTCCTTGCAACTGCACTTTTCGCCGGCCAGGTTGCCCATGCAGCACCTGCTGAAAACGTTGATCGAAGCTGAAGAAAATCTGCCCAGTCCGGAAAATATGCAGGTTTCAAGCCGCATCGTGCATTTGCCGCTCTGCTGGGACGATCCTTCAACCCGCATCGCCATCGCCCGCTACATGCAGGGCGTCAGGCCGGATGCCCCATGGTGCCCGAGCAATATCGAATTTATTCGCCGCATCAACGGACTTGCCTCCGAGAATGACGTAAAACGCATCGTCTTCGACGCAAGCTACCTCGTTCTTGGATTGGGCGACGTTTACCTTGGTGCCCCGGTAGCGACCCCAATCGACCCGCGCCACCGCCTCGTCACGACCAAATACAATCCCGCCCGCACCTGGACGCCGGAGAACGCGGTGGGCATTGGGGGTGCCTATCTGTGCATCTACGGCATGGAGGGGCCAGGCGGCTATCAATTCGTCGGCCGCACCTGCCAGGTATGGAACAGTTTCCGCACCACCAAGGATTTTCAGCCAGGCAAACCCTGGTTGCTGCGCTTCTTCGATCAGATCCGGTTTTACGAGGTGAGCGAGGCGGAGCTGCAAGATTTTCGGGCGGATTTTGCCCATGGCGCAGTGGAACTGCAGATCGAGGACACCGTATTTTCGCTCGGCGATTATCGTGCTTTTCTCGTGGAAAACGCCGAGACGATTGCGGAATGGAAATCCAATCAGCAGCAGGCTTTTGAAGCGGAACGTTCTCGCTGGGCGCATATGGAACCGGAACATGTTGCTCCCGTCGAGGAGGCGCCGGATGACGATCCGCCGCTGGCACCGGGTGAAATCGCCATTGCTAGCCCAGTCTCCGGCAGCATCTGGCGTATTCCCGTCGCGGAAGGCGATATCGTCGCGGCAGGCGATCTTCTCCTTTGCATCGAATCGATGAAAACGGAAATCGCCGTGACTGCGCCAACCGCCGGCACCATCCGCCGCTTGCCCCATGCGGAAGGGCGCCCGGTCGGCGCCGGCCAGACAATCTGCATTCTGCGCGCCCGGCCGGAGTAACTGAATTGATGCGAATGCGCGCAAAACGCCTGATCAACTACCGCCCAAGCCATGCCGCGACGATGATGCTCGGCGCCATCCCTTTTCTGCTCGCCATCGGCGGCTACGAACTTGCCTCCACCTTGCGTCATATCGACAATGCTAATGACAAGCTCCTGCCGAGCTTTACCGCGCTCGGCGCCGCCATCAACCGGATGGCCTTCACGCCGGATATGCGAACAGGCGAATATCTGCTTTGGGTGGATACGCTTGCCAGTCTCCGCCGGCTCGCTCTGGGTTTGTTCGCGGCAACCGCTCTGGCACTTGGGCTTGGCGTCACCACCGGGTTGATTCCCTATCTCCGCGCAGGCCTCTCGCCCGCCATCGCCATTATCTCGATGATCCCCCCAATGGCCGTGTTGCCGATCCTGTTCATCAGTTTCGGCCTCGGCGAATTGTCGAAGGTGGTGCTGATCACGCTTGGCGTGGCACCATACATGATTCGCGACCTCACGCTTCGCGTCGGTGAAATCCCGCAGGAACTGCTTGTGAAAGCACAAACGCTTGGCGCGTCCACTTGGCAGATCGTGCTGCGGATCGTGCTGCCCTTGGTGCTGCCGCGGCTGCTCGACGCGGTACGGCTTTCGCTGGGTCCTGCCTGGCTTTTTCTGATTTCGGCCGAGGCCATCGCCGCCACTGATGGGCTTGGTTTCCGTATCTTCCTGATGCGCCGCTACCTCGCCATGGATGTGATCCTGCCCTATGTCGCATGGATTACCCTGCTCGCCTTCGCCATGGACCTTGCCCTCCGAAAGACCGCGAGCCGGCTTTTCCCCTGGACCTTGCTTGCATCATGACCAAAGCCGGTGCCCTGACGGTGCGGAATGTCTGGATGGAATATCCCGGCCAGATGGTGCTCGAGCGGGTGAACCTCGCGCTTGAGCCGGGCGCCTTTTGCGCGCTGGTGGGTGCCTCCGGCTGCGGCAAAACCACGTTTCTGCGGATGTTGCTTTCGATCGAACGGCCGACCAAAGGCAGCATCCTGCTCGATGGCGAACCCTTGCCACCCGAACCGCACGCGGATCGTGGGGTTGTTTTCCAGCGCTATGCGGTGTTTCCGCATCTGCGCGTCATCGACAATGTCGTGCTTGGCCTGGACTTTTCCGGTGCGCCCCTCACCGGCCGCCTGCATGGCGTGCGCCGCCGCGCTGCCCGCGAAACGGCGGAGGCATTATTGGCCGCCGTTGGCCTCGCAGCGGCGCGCGAAAAATACCCGGCGCAACTCTCCGGCGGCATGCAGCAGCGCCTGGCCCTGGCGCAGGCGCTCATGCTCAAACCGAGGCTGCTTCTGCTCGATGAACCATTTGGCGCTCTCGATCCTGGCACCAAGGCCTCGATGCACATGCTCCTGAAGCAGCTTTGGCGCGAGCGGGGCATGACGGTGGTGATGGTCACGCATGATCTTTCCGAGGCTTTCTCACTGGCCACCCGCGTCGTTGCGTTCGATCGGGTGCGCGTCGATCCGCAGGCGCCGGGTGCCTTTGGCGCGACCGTCAGCTTCGATATCAAGGTCCATCGGCCCCAAAACCAAGCATCGTAAAGCAAGGTCTTCTTTTCTGAAGAAAAGAAGCAAAAGACTTTTATTTTCTTGATGAGCCTATCGTCGAAAGCTACGTGTCCAGGACCAAAAGTTTTTTGGTTCTTTTTTTCAAAAAAAGAACGCCTTGCTGTCTTTCTCAATGCTGGCCGATGTGAAAATACGCCGTCGATTGGTCCTCGAAATCGAGGTTGCCGTATAAGTTATTGCCTGGGGCGGTGACATTATGAAGCGCAACCAGGCATTCGCCTTCCGAGAGGATCACCCGTGAAGAGCCCAGCTGCGCCGCATCGGGGAATGTTTGAAACACGGTTTGCTGACTGGCCGCGGCGCCATTCCCGTAAAGGGGAACGTTCATCAGCAAGGTAGCGTCCGGCGGAATGACGTAGTTGGTAGGCGTATTGTTTGATCCTACGATATAATAGAGCGTCGGATTGCCGAACTTCAGGCCGAGTGTTTCGCAATCACTGGCCGAGTATGCGTAGAAGCTGGTGTTCGCGGTCCAGTTTCCCATAGGTGCCGGCTGCCAGGCAGATTTTGCCGGTGCACCTACGATGCCGGCCACGCTGATCGATCCGGCGATTGCGTCAAGCTGCGTGGTGCCAAGCATTTTTAATGCGACGATAGAATACTTGCTGGGTTCAGAACCGGATTCGAAGAGAAATTCCCCGCCGATCCCTTCGGCGAATCGCGCCGGGGCAGTTGCGGATGTGGGCGAAAGAACGGCCGCGAGGTTTGCCATGGTTGTTGTGTATTTGGCAGACCACGGATCCAGATAAAGGTAGCCTGCGGTGATTGACGTCACAAGGCAAGTCCCCGCAGGTCCCGCGGACGGCATCGCATAAGGCAGCGCCACGCTCACCGGCACGGTATCGGCGTTGGTATCATTACCTTTCATGGTGAAGCCCGCCAGGCGCGAGATCGCTGCGAGATGGGGTGAGGGCGCGCGGTTGGCTTCCTTGCACACAAGCTGATTGTCTGTCGTGGTGCCAACGGTCACGAGCGCTTCGTTGAAAGCTGGATAATTCCCACGTAACGTGATGCTGCCGGAAAGTCCGTCCAGGCTCATGCCGGCGGGAATCCATTGTGTGAACACCGTGCCGGTGATTCCGGATTGGGAGCCCGTTTGAACAACCTGCGCATTGATGGGCAGGTAGCTCGTGCCAAGAATGGCCGGGCTGCCGAGCTGAACCGCCGGCCCCCCATTCGCGCTGAAATAGGCATAGACCGGGATGTTGTATCCGGGGGGCGACGACGCGAGAGCGTTGCCCAGCGCCGGGGAGGAAAACGAAAACGACTGCGCTGCCTGCGGGGAGGGTTGGAGAGCTGCATGACCCAGCACAACTCCGCCGCTGCCCGACGGGCCACCCGCGACAATGCTGATACTTGCCTGCACATTGCCGTGTGGCGCGCCGCTGATGAGCCCGGACAAGCTGCCGGCCTTCGAGAGGGCGGAAATCAGGCCACTTGGAAACGGATATGGGTTGGAGGCATTCGGGCTTGAACCGGGCAAAATCGTGGCCGCCGCGCCGCTGCCAAGCGCGTAGAGGGACAAGCTCGTCTGGCCATAGAATTGCTGCTGAACAAAGGGCGTGAAATCGATTTGGAATCCAGTCTGGATGATGCCTGGCCCGCAGGTTTGGCTTGTGTCCGGACGGTCGATGGCGTTGGGGAATATGCCTATGCGGTGGATGCCGGCATAGAGCGCGACGGCTCCGGGCTGATCGGATCCCGGCTGGCATGACCAGCCGCTTTCAGTGCTGCCGGTGATGTCATCCACATAGCCGGCGATCGATGCAGCGGAAGCGCTTGCGCTGCACAGCAACATTGCGGCCAGGCCGATAGCCCGAAATCCTTCGAATAGGTGACCGATCATGTCATGCTCCGATCCACGCCGCCGAAGCAGATTGGAGCAGGAGCGTGCAGGAGAGGTTAAACCTTCTGCTTGGCAGGAAAGGCAAGCGTGTTATTTTTTGAAAAAAAGAACCAAAAAACTTTTGTTTCTCCGCCGTTTTCCTTTGAACGGATTAACGCATGAAGCCGGCGTCGTGCGGCCGGTCCCTGAGGTCGGACCCCTGTTCGTTATATTCAGGGTCGGTGTCGCTCAATACATCGGCCGGAAAATTATGCGCCCCGTGGGCGCGGATCACCTCCTGCTCGGGCTCTCCTTTTGTGCGGTCGAGGACGTAGATGGTGGATGCCTGGTGCTGCGATGCGGTGGATTGGGCATGGTTGACGGCCTCTTTCAATGTCATGCTGCTGCCGTCGCGCTTGTGGGCAGGGGTGCTGCCGCCGCGTGCGCCGTAAAAAATGATTTCGGTCACGATGGCCGTCGGGTCGTCTTCACCCAGCCGGCGCAGAACCAGGGCGTGCGCGCCGGGATCGGGGATCGGGTCGTGCGGGGCGAGGTAGATTACCTTGGCCATGGACACATTCTCCTCTCTTTTTCAAACGGCCTGAGCTGTGCGTGGTTGCGCAAATGGGCCAGCTCGTCTGGCCGTCTTAGGCATCGTGGGCACATCGGCAATCGGTGTCATTGCCCTCTCCAACCAGCCGTTACATCTTGCTACGGGACTGGACTTGCAACTGCCCGCGCAGTGTTGAATAGCATGGTCGGGTGTTAAAGGCGGAGTTTACATGCGCTTGCGCCATGCTCTGCTTCTGCTGGCCTGGTTCTGGGCTGCGGCACCTGCCTGGGCCGATGAGCCACCCTTGCGGGCCGGCGTGATGGACAATGCCGCACCCTTCGTCATGAAAGGGGCCGACGGCAAACTCACGGGCTTCGTGATCGAGCTGTTCCAGATCATCGCCGAGCGCATGCAGCGCGGCATCGTCTTCACCACGGCCCAGCAGCCCGCGCTGTTCGATGGCCTGGCCCACGGCACCTACGACCTGCTGCCCGGCCCGATCAACGCCACGCCCGACCGCGCCTCCGAAATGCTGCTGACCGAAGGCTATATCTGGTCGGAATTCCGCTTCGGCAGCCGGGCGGCCGAGCCGGTTGCGCATCTGGAAGACCTGCATGGGCGAAGGCTCGCCGTGCGCAGCGGCAGCATCTATGCCGAGTGGGCGGAGCGCAATGCGCGGCATTACGGTTTTACCGTGCTCCCCACCGGCAGCGGCATGGAAGCGGCGCAGGCCGTGCTGGCCCATGAGGCGGATGCAAGCCTCGGCGGCAGCCCGCTGCAGGAATATGCCGAGTGGCATGAGAAGGGGTTTGCCGCCGGCCTCGCCTTGCCCGAAACCCGCACTCATGAGAGTGCTGCCATGCGGCGCGCCGATACCGAGTTGCGCGACGAAGTGGAGGATGCGTTGCGGTGCCTGAAACTGAACGGCACCGTCGCGCGCCTGTCGAAAAAATGGTTGGGACATGAGCCGGATGCGGAAGACCTGGAGAATTTGGTTGTGCCAGGCTACGGCGTGCCAGGCCTCGCGGGGTATGATCCGAAACCCAAGAAGCCCAGATGCTGAGAAGATAAAAGTTTTTTTGCTTCTTTTTTTTCAAAAAAAGAAGGTTCTTTCTTCTTTTTTTGAAAAAAAAGAAGCAAAAAAACTTTTATTTCTTCCGCTGCTGCTATCTGCGTGTGCCGCGCCACACACCCACCCCTCGGGGCCAGGGGTTACGCCCAAAGTGCAGTTGCCGGCAGGCCACGGACCGGCGGTGGTTGACGACCACGTGCCGCCCTTCGCCGCGGTGCCGTGGGAACCGTTCAGCCGGGCGGCGGCAGTGGCGATCGCGCAAGGCGAATGGCGCCTGTTCGGTCAGCCGATCGACGACGATCCGCCCGATACGCGCCCCCCCCCGCCACCAGATTTGAAGCCGGAGCGGGAGGAGGGGCTATGGCAGCGCATCGGTGAATACTGGTGGGTCGGCCAGGACCCCTACGAACGGGAAGTGTCATGGACCGGCAAGCACGACGAGAATGGCGTTCTCTTCGATCCGGCCAATGACAGCAATTACGCCTGGTCCGCCGCGTTCATTTCGTACGTGATGCGAATCGCCGGCGCAGGTCCGGATTTCCCGTATTCACCCAATCATGCCACCTACATCAACGCGGCGGCCCTCGGCACCTCCCGAGTGCTGCGCGCCTACGCGCCGCAGAGCTACGCGCCGATGCCGGGCGACCTGATCTGCTTGGGCCGCGGTAAATCGGCCAACCTCACCTTCGCCAACCTGCCGACGCCCGACCTGTTCCCCGCCCATTGCGACATCGTGGTTGGGGTATCGCCCTCGGAACTGACGGTGATCGGCGGCAATGTGGACGATGCGGTGACGCTGAAACACGTGCCGATTGGCAGCGGCGGGTTGCTCACCGGCCCGGACGGCAAGGTGCTGGACACGCGATATGGGTGGATGGTGGTGTTGAAAGTGCTTTACGCGCAGTGAAAGGCAGCAAATGCGCAGGTTACTGCCGCCAGGGCAGGCCCGCGGCCTTCCAGCCGTCTTGCGTGCCACGGTGGCCCTGCGCATCCACATGGCCCTCGAACCCCTCGGCCACGTTGAAGCAGCGCGCGAAACCCGAGGCCTCGGCCAGCTCGGCCGCGGCCAGGCTGCGCACGCCGCTGCGGCACAGGAAATAGATCGTCGTGTCTGGTGACAGACCCGCGTCGCGCAACTCCTCGACGAAACGCGGATTGATGTTGCCGCTGGGGAAATACTGCCAGGAGATCAGCACGGCCTGCTTGCCGGCTTCGCGCAAATCCGGGATGCCGACATACTGCCACTCGGCGTCGGTGCGCACGTCCACGAGCTGGGCCTGCGGATCGGCGAGGAGGGCTGCAAAACTCTGTTTCGGCGAGACGTTATACACCATGTTCGACGCCCAGTGCGGTTTCGAGGGGAGCGGGAAAGTGCCTTGCGATGCGTGAAAACACAAACGGCGTGGCCGATGGGCTGCAAGCCGCCATCGGCCATACGCCGCTCATAAAACTGCGCCGCGCTTCGGAGCAGACGGGCTGCACCATCCTGGGCAAGGCCGAGTTCATGAACCCAGGTGGTTCGGTAAAGGACAGGGCGGGGCTTGCGATCATCACGGATGCCGAGCGGCGGGGCGTTCTGCCGCCGGGCGGCACCATCGTGGAAGGCACGGCCGGCAATACAGGCATCGGCATCACGCTTGTCGCAAACGCCCGCGGCTACCGCAGCGTGATTGTCATGCCGGAAACCCAAAGCCAGGAAAAAATCGATTTTCTGCGCATGATCGGCGCTGATCTGCGCCTGGTGCCGGCAAAGCCGTTCCGCGATCCCGGCAATTACGTGCACGTGGCGCGTCGCCTGGCCGAGGAGATCGGCGCCGTCTATGCCAACCAGTTTGACAATCCGGCGAACCGGGAAGGCCACCGCCTGACAACGGGCCGCGAAATTCTGGAGCAGACCGGCGGCCGCGTCGATGCCTTCACCTGCGCCTGCGGCACGGGCGGCACGCTGGCCGGCGTTTCGGACGCGTTGAAGGCGCATGACAGGAACATCCGCATCGTGCTCGCCGATCCAGAGGGCAGCGGCCTGTATGGCTGGGTGAAGTCAGGCGACCTATCGGTTGCGGGCAGTTCGATCACCGAGGGGATCGGCCAGTCGCGGGTGCCCGGGAACCTGGAGGGGGCGGCGATCGACGATGCGCTGCGCATCCCCGATGCGGAGGCGCTGGAGATCGTGTTCGACCTGCTGAAGCATGAGGGGCTTTCAGTAGGGGGCTCGGCCGGAATCAACGTGGCCGCAGCGATTCGAGTCGCGCAAGGGCTTGGGCCCGGGCACACGGTAGTAACCATTCTGTGCGACGGCGGATCGCGTTATCAAAGCAAGTTGTTCAACCTGGCGTTTCTCACCTCAAAAGGTCTGCCGGTGCCAAACTGGCTTGATTGATCCCGACATAATATTATAGAACAGGATGATGGTTTCGTTTCAAAAATGAACGGCCTCTTTGACCTGTCGCGGTTCACGCCGCATGGATTTTGCCTGGCCTGGGATCCGGGCCTGATCTGGCTGCTGGCGATTTCCGACGCGCTGATCGCGATGGCCTATTTTTCCATCCCGGCGGCACTGGTGGTGTTCTTGCGGCACCGGCGCGACCTGGCTTTCAAGCCGGTATTCGCGCTCTTCGCGGCCTTCATCCTGGCCTGTGGCGCGACGCATGTGATTGGCGCAGTGACGCTTTGGGTGCCGGCCTACCCACTGGAAGGCTGGATCAACGCGATTACGGCGGTGCTTTCGGTTTCCACCGCGGTGATGCTGTGGCCGCTTCTGCCTGAGGCACTCACGCTGCCCTCGCCCGAGGCCTTGCGCAAGGTCAATGCGGCGCTCGCCTTCGAGGTGGAGCGGCGCGACGATGTGGCGAGCCGGCTGCGCGAAAGCGAGGAGCGGCAGCGGCGCCTCTATGCGCGCACGCCTGCGGCTCTGCATGCCATCGATGCCAATGGCATGCTGATCGATGTCAGCGATCGCTGGCTGGAGCTGACCGGCTATACGCGCGACGAGGTGATCGGCGAGAGCATTTTGCGGTTTTACACCGATGCGACGCAGAAGGAGGCGACAACCAACTTCGAGAGGATAAAAATCGGCATCGATTTTCCGTTGGGCGAGCGCCAGTTCCTGAGGCGCGACGGCACTGTGCGCGATGTCGAGGTGGTGTTCGAGCCGGAGCGGGACAGCGAAGGCAAGCTGCTGCGGGTGATGGCCGCGGTGACCGACGTGACGGCCCGCAAGGAGGCGGAGGCGGCGCTGCACGCCACCGAGGAACGGTTGCGGCAGGCGCAGAAGATGGAGGCGGTCGGCCAGCTCACCGGCGGCATCGCGCATGATTTCAACAATCTGCTCACCACGATCATGGGGTCGCTCGAATTGCTGCAGCAGCGCGCGTCGCTCGACGATCGCTCCGTGCGCCTGGCCGCCAATGCGCTGGAGGGATCGCGGCGGGCGGCACGGCTGACCAGCCAGTTGCTGAGTTTTTCCAGGCGCCAAAGGCTGGCACCAGAAGCGCTGCGGCCCTGCGAGGTGATCGAAGGCATCCACGACCTGCTGGCGCGCACGCTGGGTGACGGTACCTCGCTGTCTGTGTCCTTGCCGGACGAGCCCTGGCTGCTGATGGCCGACCGCAACCAGCTTGAGGCGGCGCTGCTGAACCTGGTGATCAACGCGCGCGATGCCGTGGGTGGCGCGGGACATGTGCGGATCGAGATCGCCAACCGTCAGCTGGGCGGTGCCGCGGCGCGGGGTGAAGATGGCCTGCCGGCGGGAGAGTATGTCGCCATCTCGGTATGCGATGATGGTGTCGGCATGACGGAGGAGGTGCAGGCGCGCGCCTTCGAGCCGTTTTTTACCACCAAGGGGCCGGGGGCGGGAACCGGCCTTGGCCTCTCGCAGACCTACGGCTTCGCGACGCAGTCGGGCGGCACCATTTGGATCGACAGCGCGCTGGGGCGTGGCACACGGATCGAGATGCTTCTGCCCAGGGCCGCCGGCGCGGAGGATGCCGGCCACGCGGTGGACAGGCCCGGCCAGGCGCGCGACGGGCAAGGCGAGCATATACTGCTGGTGGAAGACGATACCCTCGTACGGCAGACAATGGCGGACGCTTTGCGCAGCCGGGGCTATACAGTGACTGAGGCGGCCGACGCCGCCGAAGCGCTGCGATTTCTGGAAGCGCCGGCGCCGCCTTTTCCGTACGCGCTGCTGTTCACCGATGTGGTGATGCCCGGCGGGCTGACCGGGGTGGACCTGGCCCTGCGGGCGCGCCGGCGCCACGCCAACCTGCCGGTGCTGTTCGCGACCGGGTATAGCTCGGCGGCGGTGTTGAATGCCTGGCCTGAGCCGGTGGATTTGCTGCCGAAACCCTATTCCCCCGAGCAGGTTGCCGCCCGCATCGCGGCTAAGCTGGATATGAGGGAGATGGTGTAGCGGCGAAGAAATGGGGGTCTGGGGCCTCTAGGCCCCAGCTTGGTCGCCACCAGAGCGCCACCGGTTCAAGCGTCGGTGGCGACGGGCAGAGCCAGAGCCCCTGGCCTCTTCTTCTGCCTGGCTGTCTCCGGCATGAGTGCGGCCAGGGCTACGGCCAGGGTACCGGCGGCAGCCAGTGCGAGGAAGGCCGTGTGGCTGGAACTGTCGGCGAGGGCGCCTGCGGCCCAGGTGCTGCAGGCGGCGGCGGCACCCATGGCGAGGCCAAGAACGCCCATACATAGATTGAAGCGGCCGGTGCCGGCCGTGATGTCTGAGGCGATCAGCGGCACCAGCACACCGAAAGTGGCGCCGCTGATGCCATCGAGCAGCTGGATGGGAATGAGCAATGTGGCACTTGGGTTGAAGGCGAGTGCCAGGCCGCGCACGGGCAGGGCCAACATGCCGGCGACGAGAATGGGGCGGCGGCCGAACTTCTCTGCGGCGCGGCCCACGGCCGGCGAGAGCAGGGCCACGATGATCTGCGGCCCCACGATGCAGGCGCCGATCACCAATGTGGCCTCATTGCCGATTTTCTCGGTGGCGCTTGCCGCGGCCAGCGGCAGCATGGCGGCGTTGGCGAGTTGGAAGGCGGCGCAGCACGCGGCGAAGCAGAGCAGGCGCTTGTCGGCGAGCAGGTTGCGGATACGCTCGCGCGCGCCGGTGGGGCTGGCCAGCGGGCTTTGCGGCGCCGGGGTGATCCAACGCAGGGCGAACAGGCCCGGCACAGCGAGGCCCGCGCCCAGCAGGAACACGGCGCGCGGACCGGCAAGGCTGCCGATGACTGCCATGATGCCGGCCGCGGTGCCGTTGCCGATGCTGGCGAAACGGGCATTGCGGCCAAGCCTTTCGCCGGCCGCCCCGCTCGCTGTGCCGGCGAGTGCCAGGCTGATGGCCGCGATCGCGGGTGTCAGCATGCAACTGGCGAAGGCATGGCTGATTTCGGCCAGCAGCACCGGCAGCATTACGGGGAACAGGGCCAGCAGCAGGGCACCAAAGATCACGGCGATGATGGCGGCGCCGGCTGCACGGGTTTTGCGCGCCATGGAATCGACCAGCGCGCCGGCCGGTACCTGGCTGATCATGGTGGCGGCGTAACCGACGCTGAGCGCGAAGCCGATATCGCCCTGGGTCCAGCGTTGCTGCGTCAGATAGACTGAGATGAACGGGCCGAAAGCGGTTTGCAGGTTGGCGGTAAAGAAATTCAGCCAGTCGAGGGCATGGAAGCTGCGCCGGCGGGTTGCTTCGAGCGCCGCCGCCTCAGGCAGGCTGTCCATTAGTGACCGGCTGGCGCCGGGGGTTGGATGGTCTTGAGGGGGGGCGGTTCGACCACCGCGGCCGGCTTGGTCTGGTCGGTATAGGCCGGGGCGGCGCGGATCTGATCGGCGGTGAGATCGAGCTTGATGTCGGTGTCGCACCCGGTGGGCGGGAAGGTGAGGTCGGACCAGTTGACCGCGATCTTGCGCGAGCCGACGCCGAGGAAACCGCCGAAATCGATGACGGCAGCGCGGGGATTGCTGCCTGCGTCCACCAGGATATCGACCACGCGGCCGATCTCAATGTTGTCGGGGCCGAGAACTTTTCGGCCGATGATTCCGGAGGCGGCGATCCTGGTGGTGGGCGCGGGCGGGGGCTGGGCGGCCGGAGGATCGGCTGCAAAGGCGGGGGCGGCGGCCAGGAGGAGAGCAGCTAGCTTGCGGATCATCAGGCCATGACGAGGCAGCATGGCTTTGGTTGCGGATGTGGCTAGGAAGACAGGAAGAACTTCTTTTTTGCAAAAAAGAAGCAAAAAACTTTTGTTTCCTGGGGGGTTCCAACAGAGATGGCCCCTACTGGGAAAGAGAAATCGGATGCGGGTTGGTTTGGTTACGGGGGCGGCTTCGGGCATTGGCGCTGCCATTGCCGCGCGGCTGGCCCGCGATGGCTGGCGTGTGGTGGGCGTGGATACGGACGCTGCGGGGCTCGATCGGCTCCAGGAGACGCATGGGGTGCGGCCATGTGTCGCCGACGTTTCCGCGGAGGACGCGGTTGAGCGCGCGATCGGGGAACTCGGGGCAGAGGAAGGGCGGCTGGATGGGTTGGTGAGCAATGCCGGGATCATGATCCGCAAGCCGTTCGCTGAGCTCACGCTTGCGGAATGGGAGCGGGTGATCGGCACCAATCTGACCGCGACCTATCTGCTGGTGCGGGCTTCGGAGAGGCTGTTGCGGGCGAGCCGCGGATCGGTGGTGACCATTGCCTCGACGCGGGCGCGGATGTCGGAGCCGGAGACCGAATCCTATGCGGCCTCGAAGGGCGGGTTGGTGGCGCTGACCCATGCGCTTGCGATCAGCCTGGGGCCGGATGTGCGGGTGAACACGGTTAGTCCCGGATGGATCGATGTGACGGGTGGGGCGCTGCGGCCAGAGGACCATGCGCAACATCCGGCGGGACGGGTCGGGCGGCCGGAAGATGTGGCCTCCCTCGTTGCCTGGCTGCTGGATTCAGCACAGTCATTTGTGACCGGCAGCGAGTTCGTGATCGATGGCGGCATGAC
>Ga0116231_10006978_pt1 | contig 21065 bp, 18 predicted proteins | sample S1TSphgellanicum_2_FD_89695 | JGI IMG/M metagenome (GOLD analysis project Ga0116231, IMG submission 89695) | Host-associated microbial communities from peat moss isolated from Minnesota, USA - S1T2_Fd - Sphagnum magellanicum MG | ecosystem: Host-associated > Plants > Peat moss > Unclassified...
GTGAAGGTCAACGGACGGAAATGATAAGGATCAAGTTCAAGAACCTCATCAAGATATCCAAGATAAGGGGAAGGATGAGTCCTCTAATCCCATTAGTCATGAGGATTGTCATCCTATTTGATTAGAGGATGGAATATTTTTTGTGTCTCATTGGGCCCAAAAATTTTCATCCTAAAATCAATTGGAAGGAAAATCATTCTGAATTCTCATTGGTTCTTGAAAGATGAAGAGGCCATTGATTGGAAGGGAGGATTTCAAAACTTTCATTGGACAAGGGGAACAAGTTCAAGGAAAGGTCATGGAGGCTTACTAAGAGAAAGAGGAGTATCTTATGTTGGGGGAAGGGGAAAGGAAGAGAATGAATGTGTGAGGAAAAGATTAGTTCTTATGTGTGGAAAGGTGTTGTTCATGGAAAAGATGTGTGCAAGAAATAAGTATGGAAGGAATTCCATGACAAAACCTCTGGAGTTTTATTTCAAATAGTTGTTTCTCCCAAATCCACCATTGGATTTGTTTCAAACTTAAAATAGTTCTTGTTTAAAAGGTGTAGAAGGTTTTCTGTAATTTTCAGCATCATTGGGTTTGCTATAAGGGAGCTACGCTTGCCGGAAGTAGAGGGTGTTTGTAGTGGAGTTCATGGAAGGATTTCCATGACAAAGCCTCTGGAGTTTTATTTCAAATAATTGTTCCTCCCAAATCCACCATTGGTTTTGTGTCAAACTTAAAATTGTTTTTATGTAGGAGGTGTAGAAGGTTCTTTCCAAATTTCAGCATCATCGGGTTTGCTATAAGGGCACTACACTTGCCGGAAGTAGAGGGGGTTGAAATTGTTTATTTTTTCCTCAATCCAAACAAAGTGATTTTTAGTCCCAAGGTTGAACTCTTGATCAAAAAAATAAAAACTTATAAGATTTTATAACATGGCTCCTTTTTATATTAGCTTTTCAAAAATCCAATGCATGTTAGATTAGGAGGTTGCATGTAGATGTTATGACAAATGGAACAAAAGGGGTTCAACCATCAAGCATGACATCGAATGAACATCAACATAATGCCCCTTCACATTCCATAATGGTGAGTTACGATTCTCCCATAGTGTCTTTGTATCTTCCAAATGGACACAACGCATTAGATTTTTAGTGAACTTCATTGCATTACATTGAACCACTTTATTTGTTAGACTACAACTAAATAGTAGTTCCACTTCCAAGCAGGTTTGTGAATGCATATCTTAATATTGAGGGTGTGCAAGAATGCCTCACAAATACCAAAGATTTGACCATGCAATTTTGACATAATGTTTTGATGTATGAGTTCATTTTTGACATGAGTCCCATTTCATCATTTGCGCATATCAATTGGAATAAACTATTATTGAAAATCTAAAAACTATAAAAAATGAACTCTTGGACATCCAAAGTGTAACACCTTAGTGTGTTTTCACCCACCACTCACTACTCACACTCACACATTCATGGAATAACATCCCTCATTGCATTCCTAGTTGGAAATGGGTTGACCCTAACCTTTAAAGTACATAAATTGAGTCCATTGGCAATGACATTTTGTGAAGATCATTCACAAAGTTTTGAAGTAGTCCCTAACAATGTTTTTTTTTCATCTTGGACATGTTGCTGAATTGGTGATTTAATGGGCCTTCTAGTCAACAACTAGGCTACATGAAGGACAAAGATGTCGAATTGTCAACAACACACAAGTTAGGGAAGGTGACACTAATATGCGACTTTCATCTAATTGTTTTAACTCACCATTATTGAATTAATATCAATTTTGGTTATGCATTGGCAAGTTTTTTTTTAAAAATTATTCACATAAATAATTTAAAGTTTTTAATTTCTTGTTATGACGAAACAACCATGTGAGGGAATCGAACCCTGATCAAATTGGCCCTACCCATATAACACATGGTGGACTTGCATAAACAAACAACTATAATATTCACAAACAAGTTTATATAGGATACAAAAGTAAGATGCATGTAAACCAATAACAAGCCCGAATAAATGGTTGCAACTTGTTGTTCGGACTCTAGTAGCCAGGTTACATTTAGGTATAAAAATGAACAAGACAAAATGACCAAATCATGGAAACAAAGTGACCAAACCTTCCAAGTTCCAATGCACCTATAATAATTTGAAAAAAAAAGCAAAAAATTAATTAAACTTAAACCAAGATCTTAATTCACCAAAAGCAAAGAACTTGTAGGTTGTCATTGGCCAAAAAACAATTCATGCATACCATGTAATTAGTTTTCCACTTTTCAATGGCCTGATTATAAAGGAAGTTTTCAAGAGTATAAAGCTTTTGACCAAACATACGGGTGACCAAGTCCAAATGGGTCATCAACTTGTTCCTTAACTTGGTCTTCATAAAGTTGAACATATTAAAACATAATTCATCTTCCATTGAACCAATGACTTGTAGAACTGCAATTTCAACAAGTTTGATATATTTTGGTATTTTATGTGTAACAATTTGAGAGGATGTCAACTGCTTCCATAACCGTGTCAAAGGGTTACAAGTATGAAGTTTAACCATAGCCTTGGAGTTATTCTTCATTGTCAAAACAAATAGAGAATGTTGCAAATCAAGGGCTATAGAATCCAACAACTGTGGAATCCATACCTCAATAAAACTAATGCCACACTTCTTGGGCACACAATAGAATGCATTGATAACATTCAAGTGTAACTAGAATGTTGATTCAGGATTAAAACCTAGCCAATATGGGGATGAACCATGTTAAAAACATCCATTAATTCATGAAAAGGGAATTAATTACCCAACTCAATTATTAAATTATTGGTAGTAGATACACATGAAGCTTTGACCATTGCAACATCCTTTGCGTAAGCTTCTCGAATGACAAAACATACATGACCAAAGGCTTGGTCTTTGAAATTGGCCCATATATGCTAACCCTTAAAATCAAAAGTAAGGTAATCAACTCTAGTGGGGTAAGTGCAAGATTGAATGTTTCAATATGGGCATGTTTTGTGCTCCATAATAGTCCCAAAATAATTTTGGGTTAGTATTGGGTCAATGATCACATGAGCTATTAGTTTAAGGGATTTTAATTGGTTCAATTTATGTCATCATATGGTAGGTAGGAGGCTAGGTAGGGGGAAAGGTAGTTCAAAATTATGTTGTTAGAAGTTTCATCATTCAGATCCCCATTGTTGATAGAATAAGGTTTCGAATCCAACGAGAAGATCATGTGTACCATTACGATGGACGTTTTTCACACCTGAGTCAATATACTATGCACACGTTTGGTGTGTTGATAGAACACTGACATGACTTGCAGCAAGCTCCTAATATATTATGCCAAAATTACAATATTATGTTGCAACTATCTTTAGACGGTAGTGTAGGTACAATCAAGCATCAAATGAAGGTAAAAGTAGAGGGGGTTGTTTCTACCTATGTGGATCTTTTGTATGGGATAAAGTCGGACTTCATATTTGTCAAGAAGAGTGAACTTTCCCATAAAGACTTTTGGAAGAAATAAAAGATTTATAATGAAGGGCTACCGCCAAAAAAACTTGATATTAGAGAAGGAACTAATAGAGGAGGGAGTAGAAGCTCTATTTGCTCCTTGTAATCATAATGGTTATAGGTATTGCCATAACAACAATGAAATTTTGATACTTTTGTGGAAAAGTTATGGATTGTTAACAAATAGGAGATCTACTCAAGTGCAAACATAAATCTTTATTGAAAGGAAACTACAACATGATTTTCACAACACAAAACATAACATCAAGAACTCCTCAAGGTTCTTGTCACATGAAATACACAAACTTGTGTAATGAAAAAAAAAAGACCAAACCATCAACACCAAGGTATTTAACTAAAAGACCAAACCACAAATAACCAAACTAATATAAGTAAATAAAGTAATTCAACCTTGTGAAAATAACCTACTTACTTTCCTACTCTAGTAACTAATGAGACCTAACTAGTTGAACTTGAATTTTCAACACTCCCCTTCAAGTTCAAATCTACTTCTAGTACACCAAGCATTTTTCTAAACTTCCTTAGCTTGTCTGTACCTAAAGCTTTTGTGAAAATGCTAGCAACTTGATCTTCGGTATTGACATGAATAAGGTCAATTTCTTTTGCTAGAACTTTTTCTCTAATAAAGTGATAGTGCACCTCAATGTGCTTTGTCCTAACATGATAGACCGGGTTGTTTGCAAGTAGTATGCTACTGATGTTATCACAATAAATGACAACAAGAGCATCCACTAACTGTCCCAAATCTGATAATGGTTTTTGTAACCAAACTACTTCACATGCAATAATTGTTACACCTCTATATTCTACCTCTGTGCTTGATAGTGCATGACGCGCTCCCAAGTCCCTAGTTAGCCCAAGTTGGGGTTAAGTTTCTCAAGTTGTGGAAATGCGGGGGACTTGGGGCATGCTCCCAACTTCCAACACTAAAGGGGATAAAAGGGGCATGTTGAAAGCTTCGGGATTAGACTAGGAAGAGGGACAAGTTACTTAGTTATTCGGTCCTCCATCCAAATCCAACCAACAAGTTGGTTAAAACTCATTCTGCACTCTTTTGGTGTTGGGACAAGCCATGGGCAACCTTGGACTCACTTGACTCACCACGGCCTGAACTCGGGGGAAGCCACCACCTTCCCCCATATAGTATTTTCTGTGTCTCTCCACCGCACTTACATCCGAATGGCACTTTTTCCCGGGACTCCCAAAGTGGAGTCCCAAAATTGTCCCAGTTTGGACTCCTGGGACTTTGGGCGTTCATAACTTCTCACTCTGACCTTCGATTGGGACGAGGTCTAAAGCCAACTTGTAGCTCTCCTTGATATCTTTCCAATGGTGTGTTGCACTCCACCTGCACACACTAGAATCAGGTCGATTCCTGACTTTTAATGGTCGAGAGTCAAACTGTTAGTTTGACTCCCAACCTTCCTTTCGCCCATAACTTTGCTACAAATGTCCAAATGGCTCATGCAAGGCCATTTTAGACATCTACACTTCAAGACCTTTTCAACAATATAAAGAACATTTCAATGTGAGGTGTTTTGATTCCTGTAATCGCACTTTGAGTTTTTGGGAGTCCCAGGGGGACTCCCAAGTTCCATTTTCGGGAGTGTGAGTGGCAATCTCACACTTCCCTCAAAGTGGGGTTGCAACAATGCAACTGTTGGTTGTTTCTTACTATTCCAAGTAACAGCACCATTTCCAAAAGAAAACATGAAACCATTGGTCGATCTTCTATATAAAACATTGTCAGCCCAATCAACATCCATGTATCCATGTACTTGTAACTGGTTCTTGGCTTCATAAAAAATTTCACACTGTAATGTATGTTTTATGTACCTCAGTATGCGCCTCATTGCATCCAAATGTGGCTTTCATGGTGTTTGCATGAATTGATTCACCACTCTAACTACATAACTCAAATTTGGCCTTGTGATGGTCATGCAAATCAAACTCCCCACTATGCATCTATACATAGTGGTATCCTCTACAAGGTATCCTTCATTTGCACTTAACATCACATTTTGCTCCAATGGAATTGAAATGGGTTTGTAACCTGTCATCCCATATTTGGTCAATTTGTTCAAGGCATATTGCCTTTGTAGTAACCATATCCCTTTAGGGGACTAAATTACCTCAATGCCAAAAAAGTAACGTAACTCTCCCAAATCTTTCATCTCAAACTTTTGTTTCAAAAACTTCTTCAAATCAAAGATGTCTGCATCACTATCTCCTGTGATAATCAAGTCATTAACATAGATGACTATGATTACAATCCCATGATTTGTCTTTTTCACATATAGTGAAAAGTCTACATTAGATGTTTGAAATCCATTTGTGACAAGATACTGACCTATCTTGTCTAACCAAGCTCTAGGTGCTTGCTTTAAGCCGTACAAAACTTTCTTCAACCTACAAACCAAATTAAGATGTGTTTGGTCCACATAACCTGGTGGTTGCTCCATGTACATTTCTTCTTGTAAATCTCCATGAAGAAAAACATTCTTTACATCCATTTGATGTAAAGACCATCCTTTTGTTACTGCCATAGCAATGATTGCTCTTATAGTTGTCATTTTGGCAAGTGAACAATAGGTCTCCACATAGTTTATGCCATAAGTTTGGGCATAACCTTTGGCAACCAATCTTACTTTGTATCTGTTCATAGATCCATCTGCATTGTGTTTAACTTTGTACACCCATTTGCACCCAATTGCTTTCTTGTTTTCTGGTAAAACTACCAATTCCCAAGTAGCATTAGCATCCAAAGCCACCATTTCTTCATCCATGGCATTGTCCCATTTAGGGTTTCCAACCGCTTGTTCAAAACAAGTGGATTTAACCTCCTATATAACTTTCACCATGTATGCGTAATGATGAGCTACAAAGCCATCATATGTGAGGTTTTATATAGGGTACTTAATTCGTGTGGATCTTCGTACTCCACTGTTGTTGTTAGGTGTTTTCAAAACTTTTTTGGCCATCCGAGCTCCAGGAGTGGTAACTAAAGGGATTCTTGATTCTTCGCCCACACTCTTCTTTGAATCACTTGACTCATCATCTACATGAGGATTTCTAAATGATGTTTGAGAATTACCATGTACAATGTTTGAAAATCTTAATCTTCCTTTTTATGGAGTGCTACTGGACCCACTAATTGAAGACTCTTGTGGTCCATTGATTAATTGTGATTCTTGTTCCACATTTGATGAAACATCATCATTTCTAGCCTCTCCATCTTTTGCTACCTTCAGTGGTGAATACCAGCTAACCATCTCATTAAACACAACATTTCTACTCATTTGCAACTTTCAAGTGGAAGGATTGAAGCATCTATATCCTTTTTGTTTTAAGGAATATCCAATGAAGATATACTTCTTAGCTTTTGGGTCTAGTTTTGATCTCTTCTCCTTAGGAACATGCATGTATGCAATGCAACCAAACACTGTGAGGTGTGAAACATTTGGTTTCTTGCCTGTGAATTTTTTTTAGGTGTCATGCCATGAACTGCCATTATGGGTGTTCAATTCATGATATAGACTACAGTTGTTACTGCTTCAGCCCAAAAGTAATTTGGCAAATTCTTCTCATTCAACATGGCACGTGCTATTTCTACAATGTGTTTGTTTTTCATTTCAGCAACTCCATTCTGCTGTGGGGAATAACTACATGAGTACTTCCTTTGAATTCCATGCTCCTTCAAGTACTCACTGAATTCATTGGAAAAATATTCTCCCCCTCCATCAGACCTTAGGCACTTGATGCTCACACCCTTCTCCTTCTCCACCATTATTTTGAAATTCAAAAAATGTTAAAACACTTCACCTTTTTGTTTCATGAAATAGACCGACACCTTCCTTGTGTGGTCATCAATGAAACTCACGTAATACTTGCATCCTCCAATGGATTCTGTCTTCGTGGTCCACACATATGAGTGGATCATTTCCAAAGGTTTGGAATTTACATGAGTTGTTTGTGCTGGGAATGGATGCCTAGCTTGCTTCCCCCAATTGGCATGTTTCACAAACTTTTAACATCACCTCTTCTGTTCCAAATTCGGGAAGGCCTCCAACAAGATTATATTTCTCCATTAGCTTAAGACATTGGATATAACATGGCCAACTCGCTTGTGCCAAATTCCAATGTCTCCAGCTTCGTTTCCATGTGTGAATAACATGGAATTCACCTCAGGCATGGTCACATCCAAGGTGAACATTCGTCCATTCCTTTCCCCTTTTGTAATCAATTTGCCTTGTTTCTTCATGTCTTCTATAAAACATCCATTTGGGTTGAATGTCACCTATAAACCTTATTCCACCATTTGGCCTATGGAAACCAATTTTTTTATTATGGTTGGAACATGAAGTACATCTTTCAAGTATTTTGTTTGCCCATCTTGCATGGACAATGGCACCTTGCCGATTTTTGTGATGGGATGTGTGGTGTCATCACCAGTTTTCACAAACCCTAGTGTCTTCAAATCCTTTGTGTTTCTAAACCATTCTCCATGATTAGTCATGTGCTTTGAAGCTCCAGAATCCACATACTAGATATTGTTGTCTGATACACTTCCTATCATTGAATTTGCCATGTGCTGCATCACAAATAGTTGCTCATCACCTTGATTGCTAGTTGATGCATAATTCCCTTGTTGCAGCTTTCCATTTCGTGCATCATGCTCCCTTTGATAACAATTATTCGCCATGTGCCCAGGTTTCCTGCAGTAGTAGCAATTTGAATCACTATTTGGTTCTTAACCTCGATGACTTCCACCATGACCTCCACGACTTCCTCAACTTCCTCTTCCTCCAAAGTTTCCTCGTCCACCTCCTTGAGCTTGAACTTCATGTTCATAATGTTCACCATGCAAACTTTCGTGTCGACTTCAAAATGAAGTTTTATCACCTCCACCTCTAGTACCTCTATTAGTATTTGAGTATAAAGCACTTTCTTGTGATCCTCCATTGGATGAAGTACCAACAATTCTCATCTTTTCACTTATAAATAGTGTTATTAAGTCTTGGAAATTAGAAAATGTTTTTCGAACTACAATTGAAATACGAAACTAGTTATAGTCTTTTCCAAGTCCATTCAAGGTGACGGCCACTAAATCTTCATCATCTATAGGGGCTCCTATAGATGCAAGAGCATCTGCAAGATTTTTCACCTTTATAGAATAGTCACTGATGTTCATCTTGTTTTTCATGTATATTATGCAACTTTTGCTTGAGCTGCATTTTACGGGCTTGTGTATTGGTGCCATACATCTTCACTAATGTATCCCAAGCTTGTTTGGGTGATTTTGCATCTTGAATATGCACAATCATGGAATCGGACACACTCACAAAAAGCCAATACAAGACTTTCCTTGTTTTTTCATTCCAAGCTTTATTGGCTTGAATTTGTTGTTATGTGGGGTTTTCTGGGAGAGGAGGTTCTTTCTCATCACCAGTTATGAATTCCCAATAGCCTTTCCCCATCAAGAAATTCATAATCCTAAATTTTCACACTTGGAAATTTTTTTGTCTAGTTTCTCAATTGTAATTTGAGAAAGATCATCCACCATCTCTTAATGCAACATTCAATGTCTTCTTGGGGTTTCACAAATGATTTTAATTCCTTCCATGGGTTTTTAGGATTGGGATTAGGGCTTTCCTTCCTTAGGTTTATAGGATTAGGTTAGGGTTAGGGTTGAACAAGATGGACCTTGCATATGTACTAATGTATGTCTTAAGTATTATACGAAAATTTATACTATACATAGGGTTCACGTATATGTATGTATCTTGTATAATATTTTTTATGGTATTAAGTACATAATTACATATCACACTTTTGTATGAAGGTCTTGATAATGTATTTGTGTTTCCCAATCTTCAAACTCCTTCCTTCAAGTTCTCCCAAGTTGTATTTGCTCCACTTCAAAAAATTGTTTTGATGTCTTCTCAAAACAAATTTCCATCACAACAACTTTGCAAAGGTACACCGCTCATATATGACCTTGGATCGATCTGAAATTTTGGTGAAACATGAACAACTATGTCTACTACCTTCTTTCAAAATGTCAGCTCATTTAACTTGATAAAATGAGAGATCTTGCTACTTCCTTGAAGTCACCTCAAATTGAGACTTGAACACAAAATGACTTACAACTTGCTCTTAGCAACTCCAAACTCCTTGAGATTTTGATAGACACATTAGATATATGTCTTCTATATTTGGTCAAAATTTTAGCTCTATTGATGATGACCATAAAGAGTTATTGCTTTCAAAAGAAACTGACTTCAAAACTGAGACTGAAACTTTAGATGCTTGGATCTCTCTCAATACAGATCCAAATGACATGACATTTCTCTCACATATACATTCTTATATGATCTATAATATCTCAAAACTACAGATCCAAAAATGCTCAAACAAAGGAGATATGACCAAAAAACCATATCTAGCACAGAGTCTTCAAAGGCTCATAACTTTCACAAAACATATCTTTTTTTTTAAAAAAAATTGAAAATAAAAGTGTTTTATAGTCTTCTATTATCTCCCCAAGTTTCACTTCAAGATCATTTCATAGTAGATCTAAATCTAGATTTAAAGATCTGACTTCCACAACCTTAATATGTTGATCTCCTCTCACCTCTTTTCTTTTCTTTTCTTTCTCTTCACATTCTTTCCTTTCCCCATTTCTCTTTTTCACTTGAAAAAATCCTATGATATTATTAGAGACTCTCAAGCTCTAATTCTAGAGACTTTATAGCTCTAAATCTCTTTCAACTTTTTCATTCAATAACCTAAGCTCTGATACCATGTTAACAAATAGGAGATCTACTCAAGTGCAAACATAAATCTTTATTGAAAGGAAACTATAACATGATTCTCACAACACAGAACATAACATCAAGAACTCCTTAAGGTTCTTGTCACATGAAATACACAAACTTGTGTAATGAAAAAAAGAGGACCAAACCATCAACACTAAAGTATTTAACTAAAAGACTAAACCACAAATAACCAAACTAATATAAGTAAATAAAGTAATTCAACCTTGTGAAAGTAACCTAGTTACTTTCCTACTTTAATAACTAATGAGACCTAACTAGTTGAGCTTGAATTCTCAACATGGATGACCATGCACCAAAAAACACAAATGCCCAACACCCGCACAATCAACAAAGTCGAGGCTCTTGGGTTTGTTTATTAAAAAAAAGGCAAGAAAATAAATTGGTGTATTCTTGTGGTGTGGGCAATACACAATCAACTCCACAAAGTACAATATCTAGAAATAATTTTGTGTGGCAAACTCATGCAGTGTAGTGGATTCGGATAGGTTGGAAGAGTGCCACAAAAAGGAAGAGGAGGAGGACCTTATGTGAATTGACATTATGCCAAGAGCCCATAGCCAATGGCAACTTGTTGTCTTTAGAAAATTTCATGTGCAATGTGTACAACAATGGCAAGAGTACGTATTTGCCTTGGAGCTTCCAAAGTTCTAAAAGACAATGTCTTCGCATTGCTGAAGTTGAAAGAGGAGGCTTAGAACAATTTTGAAAAGGTTGAGGTTCATGTTGAGAACCACCTCTTTCTTATTACAAAGGGTGAAGAAGTTATCTTTGTTATAATCACTACAAAATCTGTGATCTTCGTTCTTAAGAAAATTCTAGAAAAGTAGTAGGGGTGATTCTTGTTGGGCAATCACAGTTTGCTTGAGTGTACAATTTTCTATATGGTATTGAGTGGATTTTGTATTACAAAAGCTCATGTTGTAGACTGATTTATTAGTATAACTATTGTGGGTATTAGTATTTATTGATTGATTATTACTGTACCAAGTACAAGGATCTTTGAAAATTAACAAGGCGGTCCAACAAAAAATTAACCTACAAAGTTTTGACACATATAAATGAGGCCTTATGATTGAACTAGACGAATATCACAAAAACTAAGCTCACGATTATAAAAAATCTAGTTAATTGATAAATTTTTTTTTGGCAATTAGGGTGGACAATGATTATAGATAGGAGGTGAAATAAAACATTGTGGCCTCAGGTAAAGAAACCATGTGTCTCCAAACTGGGAATAGTAGGTTTATGTCATTAATTGGGTTTAGGAATTAGTAAGACGACATTGAAGGCTGAAGACTTCAAAACCCAATGCTCATTATAAGTATCACAAAATACAATGTAATTCATTAATTTATTTATTTTTGAACACGTGAACTTGGCTCCCATTGAAAAAGGACACATAGGCAAATTGACATTGGCACGTGGTGCCCATGGGATGGTTAAGTGGGCTATAGGTAAGAATCAACCGAAAGGTGATTCGTGATGGTTAGTCATGCACAAATGGCCCCACCCCTCTCTAGGTCCCTTTTAGCCTTTTTTTTTTTCATTGGTCTTAGGCAAATGTTCACACGCCAATAGGTTGCCAAATTTTGCATAGATTGAATATTCTATTATAACATTCATACCTAAGTATGGAAATTGAGCGTGCCAAACTTGAAGATGATTATATCAAGATATTAACAAACTAATGTTATTAGTGCCCTTAACAAAAGATTATATATTTTTGCAACATTCTTGGATTTCCAAGGACTAGCATCAACTTTTGAAATATGAAAAGGACAATCAACATGTTGCCACTATTGATTGTGATGCACAATGGGGTTTACATAAAGGCAAAAATCCATATAGGTACTTGCGAGGCTCAAATGAAAGCAAGGATTGAGTACTTGTGGCCCATAGTGCATGAACATATGATATTGTGTCATTGGCTTTTGGGAAAGGGATTTTAGCAAAGCGCAACGGGCTATAGGTGGATTGGGTTGGTGATGCAACTTTAACCAACAAAATAAAAACAAATTGCGCTCGTATTAAAGGTGTCTACCCCCTCATCGAAAGGTGTTGCAGTCATCATTGTCAATGTTAATAATGTTGAGGGATTGAATGTTGTTTAGCAAGAGGGCATGGAGAGATCCATAGGGCATTCATGCAAAAGCACGTCTTGAAATGGAAATGACATGCATGCAAGAATTCAAAGAATCAGTGGACTTGGAGCTTAAAGTTGCGAGTTTAGATAGTTTGGCTATCAATGTAAAGAAAATGATGGCCTAAGCAAAGCTAATAGCTACACAATCTGAAGTGCAAGTGGTTGAATGTATGCTTAACAATGCAAATAGTAAGTGAACATAAATTTTTTCTTTGGTTAATTGGAATCAATTTTCTTTCAAAGCAAGTTGTTTCTATTTATTCTTTCATTGCCAAAATTGTGAGTAGTTTGTTTCTTGAAATGTTGGGTTGTTGTAAGTTTTGAAATCATGTGGGTTGTTCAAGCCTTTTTTAATCTTTAATGATCCCCGATCATTTGCAATCATGGTTTTTTCGAAACCCTTATGTAGAATAGACTGTAATTTTGGAATTAAATTTAGCAAAGTTAGAAAAAAACCTAGCCATGATTTTACAACAATAAACATAACTATATAGTAATTAATGTAAGTAATTGAATATCATTTTTTTAAAAAATTCATGTAAGAATTTATTTTTTAATAACAATTGTTAGTTCACTATTTATAATTTGAAAATAAATATTTAAAATATGTATTTTTAAAATTATAGTAATTATATTATTTTACATTAATTATATTATTTATAAGTTGACCATATTTAAAGAAGTAATAAAATATTTTTAAATATTTCAGTTATTTAATTATCTATGAATTATGTATTAATAACTTGTGAGTGACTAGATAGCTAGTTTGTTAAATATTAAGAAGTTATTAGTTATTCAAGTAATTGATAATGAATATTTAATATTTGTGGTGGATAATTTATAATTTAAATATATGTAAGTTTAATCATTATTAATTAAATGATTATCTAATTATTTAATGAACCATGTCCTTGAATTTTTAAAAAATTTAAAAATTAAGAAAAAAAGGCATGAAGAAAGTTTTGGAGTTACAACTTAGTTTGTGAAAAAGTTGCAACTTTAAAACTTATACTATATTGTTTATTCTTCATTCTTATTTTGAACGGTATATAAACAAGGGGTGTGGTCATTCAATTTCACATTAAAAAATTTATGTAATGGGATGAGCCAATTAAAAGGCTTAACCCAAAACAAAAAAACAAATTATGCACAATTCTAAAGTATTTACCTCCCTAACCTATTTATTTACCTAGGTAAATAAGTACTTACTTACCTAAGTACTTACTTATATGAGTAGGTATTTAGTTTAGGAAGGTAGGACCTACCTACCTACCTTTTTACTTAAGTACATAAGTAGGTATGTAGCATAAGCTTGTAGGCACCTATTTATGTACCTACCTAAATACCTTCCAACCTAATATTAATATTTTTTATTAAATTTATTTTTAAATGCCACATGGCATATTTAAATTGGGCTATGTGTCATAATATAAAATCATCCAAACATTTGAATTAGATGTATTAAATTATTTCAAAATAATAATAATAATATTATTATAAATAAATGAAATATTGGGACATGTGGTAGCACATCATTTGCCCTCAATTGTGACCAAAATAGTTGCATTTTAGTTGTATGTGACAATATGTATATAATGGAATCAAAAGATGAACTTGTACTTGTTGATTTTTTCTTTCATCTAATACCCTTTGTTGTTTGCGACACATGCGACCTGTCCAAAGTGACTAAAGAGATTTTTGTCACAAATGCAACAAAAATTTATTTGTAAAAACTAGTCAATTTTTTTTTTTTTTTTTTCTAGTGGTACCATCATGGTTGTTGCACTTGCTAATGTTTTGAAAATCCAATTACCAAAGTATCACAATAATGACGATCTAGTATTACACATTCGATAGCTAACCAAAGTATGTGTAACTAATGGTGAAGACACAAATACTCATAAGATACAATAATTTCCTAATTATTTAAGAGGATGAGTTGCTAACTGGTTTGTTATATATGAAACTACACATCCAGCTACAACATGGAATCAAATATAGCGAACATTCATTACACAATTTAGTGCAATTCGAAATGGAGGGCAAGTTGTAACAACTTTATGTTATGTCAACCAATATTGGATGTTTTTGTGACCATGAAAGGTCAAAAGGCTTGTATGTCTGAAGAAGAAATTCAGGAAAAAGAATTAAGTCCTATGAGAGGACAATGAACTAAATGGGGACAAGAAAAAAAATCCTTCAAGATGTAATAAAAGAACCACAATCCACATCTATGTCATGGGCTTAGGGGAGGACAATACATTTTTCTAGACTTTTGGATGTGTTGTCCTATGGTTGGGTGGAGAACTTTTGTTGATTTCTAGTTTTATATATTAAATATGCACATTTCAGATTTGTTATATTTGCAAAGTTGGATGTTTGACCTCCAAGTGCTATCTGAAATAATTTGTGCCCAAGTCCAAATACAATAGCTTTTCCAACTACTTTGCAAATATGGTTTTGTGACCCAAACAAGCTTTTAATCGAACCAAAATTTATGCCAATGTTTCAAGCATTCCCATCTCTTCCTCTTAGTGTTTTTCCAAAGTTCTCAAGGCAAAAAGGCAGTGCATCAAAGCCAATTGGACTTCATTGGACTTCTTTTGCTTGTACCAAAATCTTCCCGTGGCCAATTAAAATGGTTAGTTATGTACAAACCAATGACGATTTTGTTTAATTATGTACAAAATAGATATTTCTTGAATTCTAACATTCGGAAGTCACTTTTCTACAATGTAATGTATTATGAAAATATATGAAAAATGCCAAAAAATCTAATTATCACAAAAAATAGTTAAAATGAATGGAAGCTTCAAGCCTTGACATCAATTTCAAAATGTCAAAATTTCGTTAATTCTTTCTCCTATTTCTTGAACCACATACAAGCACTCATATCATGGAATTTAAAAAGAGAAGCACATGTTTACATGCTTTTAATGGCCTTTCACCTTTTAACATTACTTGGTATCCAAGTCCTCATTTTCTTTTTCATTGCCTTTAGACTTTTCATTACTATATGGAACCACCATTATGTTCAATTGAGGCACAAGTGTGTCGTGTTTTCTACTATAGATAGGATGAGGGGTCTTGTAAGTATCATCCGAGCCACAATCTTTAAGCATTTCGAGCCAATTCTTTGGTAGCATATTGTCCATTTTTGTTATGTGATGGCTATGAATTCCCATGACATATTCAACTTGCCTCTTGTAGTGAATTCTAAAATTATGGTTTGTGGGTCATCCATGCCAAGCATGGTTTCTTGGAGTGTGAAGTAAACTACTCATAACTTCCAATATGAACATTTGTATTAATGTTGCATAACTCTTGTAGTCTTGCAAGCTAACACATGATGTCTATTCTTTGATAGCCACCTTGAACTTTAGTTGTACCCTTCCTAGCTCCCTTTGATCGACCACTGGGTACATGTCCATATCACTTGCAATCCTACATGAATGTGGAAGATGAGACCTTTCCATTGTGAAAAAGGTAAAATATTGAAGAATAAAATATACAAGATAGAATATCATGTTGTTTGTGGAAAATATATTTCTCGGATTCAAAATCACAAAACGCAAATACAAGACCTTGTTTCATGTTGTCCATTCAAGTTTTTATAATGTATTATGCATCGATATTTGTAAAAAGGCTTTGATGATATTTGTGGCCATTTTTAATACTATTATTAATATTGCACCGTTTTGACCTTCCATTATAATGAGGTTATTTGGATTTGTAAATAGATCCAAATCCTTTGATGGTCTTGATTTTATATATGAATTTAAATGTTTGTCATCTTCGCATTCTAGTTCAACGAATTCCCATTTTACGAAACGAAAATTTATGTTTGTTCAGTTTCCACGTAACTAAGGTCTAAATGGGGTTTTTTTTTTTGTTTGGCATTTTATGTCAGGATATATTCTACCATTTTTGACACTCATGTTGAACTGACATATTCATAGTACTAATTAGGGTTTAATGGCAAGTATTTAATCGAAGCAAGATGACAATTGGGTCAAAATATGATTGGGGGTTTAAGGACCATCTCCTTTTATATCAACTGGACCCCTTTGCTTAAAACATGTTGTAACATGTTGTTTAATGACACATTCATTTTGAAAGTTTGATTTTCTTCATGGATAGATACATTATTAATGTACTGTTATATGCATAACATGTCAAATTTGAACAAATTTTAGGTTTACCAAGTCATGGAAAAAATCCAAAACTTCAATGTCTTTTGAGAAAAAAAAAGTTCAAAGATTCATAAAGAATTTTTAAACAATTTTTTTTGGCCCAAGTTTCTTATCACAAACACCTTAGGTACTAATGTATATAAAATGTATGTGTTGTAACCCTAACTTTGGGCTCACGACCAAAACAAGGGTTTGCAAAGTTGTGGGCCAAGAGTGAAGCTTAGGAGTCACATTTCATGCTCCTGGGAATGTAGGAGAGTGTGAGGGAATGAACCCCACACTTCCAAATGAGCTCCCACTTTGGGAGTTGGAGTCTCAATAGATTTCCAAATTTTTAAAAGGCAATTTCAGGGGTCAAAACTCATTAGATTGAAAATTCTCTTATACCATTCAAAAGCTCTTGGAACTTAGATGTTTAAAATGGGCTTGCATGAACCATTTGGGTACTTAAAACATAAGTTATGGCCAAAAGAAAGGCTGAGAGTTAAATTGTCAATTTCACTCCTGATCACTAAAAGTAAAAAATCTCCTTGATTTAATTTCATATAGGTGGCATGCCACATACCGTTCAAAAGCTTTCAATGAAGGTTATAACTTTGCTTAGAACTTCAGCTTAATCGAAGGTTTGCACAAAAAGTTATGGGCCTTCAAAGTTGTAGGAATATCAATTTCGGGAATTTCAGGACTTTCAACCTAGGAGTCCTTAGAAAAATGACATTTGGGTGTAGGCTGTGGCCAGGCACAAATAATACTATAAGGGGGAAGGTGGTGGCTTCCCCCAACTCCAGGCCATGGTGAGTTTTGTGAGTTCGTGTTCACTCGTGGTTCGTCCATGCACCAAAAATGTTTTAACTACCCACTAACCAACTTGTTGTTTGGTTTGTTTGGTTTGTGTGAATAATTAATGCACTTGTCATTCGTCCTAGTCCTCATCCCAGAGCTCTAGCACGCCCTTCTACCCCCGAAATGCTATGAGCCAGGGAGCGTGCCCCAACTTCTTATCTTTTCGTTGTTTTCACCTTTGGATTCACATTTGAGTCTATCAAGGAATTTAAGGGTGCGTTCGTATGAGTATGACAAAAACCAAATACTTTATTGTAATGTAGAAAGTTTCAAAAAATGAAATTTGAGAATTTTGGGCCATTGATATAATGTGGCCCACATTTGATAAATTTTATTGTTTTTACTTTCATGATTGAAAACAATAGATATTTTTTATGCTTATATAAAACTTAGAACATAGTTATTTCATTTGACATGAAAAAAAAGGGAAATCTAAAATAGTTCAAAGAAAAAATGAAGAAAAAAGTGAATTTGGGTCTTTAATGTTCCTTAGGGGCTATTCTAATTGTGATTTGATCCAATTTGTCGCAACCCTAACCTTGGGCTCGCGACCAATGCAAAGGTTTGTAAGGTTACAGGTCAAGAAGGAAACCCGGGGGTCACATCTCATGTTCTCGGGAGTGGAAAAGAGTGTGAAGGAATGAACCCTCACATTCCCAAGTGAACTCCCATTTTGGGAGTTGGAGTCCCAATGGACTCCTAAATCTTCAGAGGGAAATTTTAGGGGTCAAAACCCATTGGATTGAAGAGTTATTTATATCATTGGAAAGCTATTGAAACCTAGATGTCTAAAATGGGCTCGCATGACCCATTTGGACATCTAAAACACAAGTTATGGCCAAAAGAAAGGCCGAGAGTTAAATTGATAGTTTGACTCCCGACCACTAAAAGTCAAGAATCGACCCGATTTTCTTGCGTGCAAGTGATGTGCGACATACTGTTGAAAAGCTCTTGACAAGGGCTACAACTTTGCTTCATACCTCATCTCAATCAGAGGTCTGTACACAAAGTTGTGAAGCCCTAAAGTTGCAAGAGTCCTTAATTTTGGGAATTTAGAGACTCCCATTTGAGAGTCCCGAGGCAAAATGCCATTTGGATGTGGGCCTCATGGAGAAGCACAAAGTATAGTATAAGGGGGAAGGTGGTGGCTTCCCCCAAGTCGGGGTCATGGTGAGTCTTGTGAGTCCGAGTTTGCCTGTGGTTCGTCTTAGCACCAAAAGTGCTTTAGCTATGCACTAACCAACTTGTTGTTTGGTTTGTGCAGGTCTATGTGAGTCATTAAAATGGTTGTCAATCTTCCTAGTCCCATCCTGGAGCTCTAGCACGCCCTTCTACCCCCGAAGTGCTACGAACCAAGGAACGCGCCTCAATTTCCTACTCTTCTAATGTTTTCATCTTACATTCATATTTGAGTCTCTTGAGGAGGTTGGGAATACGTCATAATTGTTAAAATGAACACCATAAAAATGATCATGGAACAATTGTGTCATGTACAAGGTTCTACAATTGAAGCCCAAAATGTTGCTAATTGTCGTATGTGACTTGGTATGTGGAAGTTAGCAAATTGATTTTAGAAAGTTAGTAAGTAAAATTTGAAAAAAATTGAAATCAATTATTATTAAGAGAGTTGAAACAACATTGTGTTTCCAACCTATGGAACAATGACTGATTGTCTTCTTGCATAAAATGATGGGAGAAGTGGTGGCCAAGGTTTTCTTTGGCCACTACACGTTTTCAAATTTTTACCTTCAAAAGACAAATGTAAAGGAATGCATCCTTGCATCTTTTAAGGTGCAAAAACATGATGTGAAAATGAGGGAAGCCTTCTTTCAAAAATGAAATCTCATTGGTGAAGGGAAAGACAACTTATAGGTTTAAACCTCTACATATTCAAGTAGGTATTTGATAATTAATTGTACAAATATGATTTTCCTAGAAATGGTAGCTAATGTTTTAGTCTCTTTAATTGACCTTTTTTTCTTACAATTGAATGTTTACTTTCTTACATGTTGTTTAGTTTTGATATTCGTTGTCCCAACACATTCAAACTATCCATTTTGCAAGAAAACAAATGGAAGATGGGATGAACTCTTAAAACCACACTATTAACTCCCTTAACACTAGAAGTAAAACATGTATTTTCAACTAGTCTTTGTGACTAAATTTTAGTTGCAAGAGACATTTTGCAACTAAAATCCTTTTAATCACCTAAGACAAGTCGCATGTGATAAATTAGTCGCAAATCACAAAGGGTATTATATGAAAGAAAAAGTCAAGAAATACATTTTATCATTTGACTCCATTGTATACGTATTGTCACATACGACTAAGATGCAACTATTTTTGCCACAATTGAGGGCAAATCATGTGCTATCACGTGTCTTAATATTTGATTATTTAAAATATAAATTATAAAATAATTATTATTTTGAAATAATCTAAGACGTTCAATTCAAATATTTGGATGATCTTACATTATGACATGTGGTCCAATGTAAATATGCCATGTGGCATTATAATTCTAATTTAATAAAAAAATTAATATTAGGTTGGTATGTACTTAGGTAGGTACATAAATAGGTGCCTACAATGTTAAGCTACCTACCTACCTACTTACCTACTTAGGTCAAAAAATAAGTAGGTAGGTTCTACCTTCCTAGGTTAAATATCTACTCATATAGGTACATACTTAAGTAGGTAGGTACATAGGCCGACCTAGATGGCTAGGTCAAACTAGGTACCTACCTAGCTAAATAAATAAGTAGGTTAGGGGGGTAAATATTTTAGAATTGTGCATTATTTATTTTTTTGTTTTGGGTTGAATCTTTTGATTAGTTCATCCCATGTGCACTAATTTCATAATGTGAAATTGGATGGGCACACCCCCTTGTTTATATAATGTTCAAAGTAGGAATGAAAAACAAACAATATGAGATAAGTTTTGAAGTTGTAACTTCCCTATAAACTAAATTGTAATTCCAAAACTTTCTTCATGCTTTACTTTCTTAGTTTTCAAATTTTTAAACAATTCAAATATTAGATAATTATATAATTAATAATGATTAAATTTACATATATTTAAATTATAAATTATACACTACAAATATTCAGTATTCATTATCAATTACTTAAATAAGCAATAACTTTTAAATATTTAACAAACTAGCTTTTTAGTTATTCACAAGTTATTAATACATACTTCATAAATAATTAAATAAATAATATATTTAAAAATATTTTATTACTTCTTAGAATCTGATTGAATTATATATAATATAATTAATGTAAAATTAATTTAATGACTATAATTTCAAAGTTAAAATTTTAAAATATTTATTTCAAAATTATGAGTAATGAATTAACAATTGTTATTAGAAAGTAAATTCTTACACGAATTGTTTAAGAATTATTATTCAACTAATTACATTACTTACTGTATACTTACATTTATTGTTGTAAAAATTATTATAGGTCAAATAATTATTTTCTCTTGGTAATTATTAACTA
>Ga0116231_10006979_pt1 | contig 21064 bp, 15 predicted proteins | sample S1TSphgellanicum_2_FD_89695 | JGI IMG/M metagenome (GOLD analysis project Ga0116231, IMG submission 89695) | Host-associated microbial communities from peat moss isolated from Minnesota, USA - S1T2_Fd - Sphagnum magellanicum MG | ecosystem: Host-associated > Plants > Peat moss > Unclassified...
CAAGGTGCGGGTGGAAGGAAGAGAAAGAGGTAAAATAGGTTATACAAAGCAAAAAAACAACACCCCCAAAAAAAAAAAAAAAAAAAAAAAAGAACAAGGAAAAAGAAAAAGGGGAGGGGTGCGAACGAACGAACAAACAAACAAAACAACGGATTGACGATGACTATGATACAATAACTTGAAAATTCAAGACAACCGCTGAGTGCGCTAAGCTCTGTCCTTCCGTCCTAATCGAGTGATAGCCAACAGCAAACAAAATCAAATCAAATCAAAAAGTATCAACAACTACATCAACGATAAGAGCAAGATAGAGAAGAGTTGCTTATTAGGGTTGAGGGAAGATGGGGGAAAAAACCTAAGAGAAAGAATCAACCGCGAGGGTGAAAGAAAGACCAAATCAACCCCAACAACAACAAATTAGGGGAAAAAAAACAACAACAACAACAATCTAACAAGAAACAAATTGGGATGAAGAAGAAAAAGGAAAGAAGAGGAAGAAGAATTAGAACAACGGAAGAAGCCACCGACAACAGGGAAGAAGGGAAGGGAAGAGGGCAACCGAAGAAGAAGGAGGATTTTTTTTTAAAAAATACAATTACAAAATATAATAAGCAAATTTATATCTACCAAAAACTTCATTAAAGAGTCCCAAAAACATTTTTTTTAAATTACGTTAATTATTTTTAATTATTTCAGACAACTTTTTTTAATCTCTTTTTCTTTCTTTTTATTTATTTGTTTATTTATTTATTTTCACTTTCTTTTGTTGGTCCTCCTTTTCTCTTGTTGTGATCACTTATTTTAGGGAAGGACTTTTTTGTTGTGATGAAGAAGATGGATTTTTAATTCTTACCTACTTAATTTTTTAAATTTTAGCTTTCATTATGCTTTGATTTAAGTTTTTTGTATATTTACAAAAATAAAATAGGTACATTGTCAATAACCTTTAATTTAAAGTTGGTTTTGTCATTAAATGATTTTTTAAATATTGAAATTTAATTTCTGTGAAAATATGAAATCTAGGTGTTTAGAAAATGTCATGATTATTGTAAGGTTATGATCTTAAGCATTTTCACTTCTCATGTTGACAAACTCACAATTTAGCCTAGTACTCTATATGAGTGTTTTTTTTATAAATTTTTTATGAGTTTTTGCTTTTGCCATCTTATATTTTTGATTTTGAGACATACATATGATTTTTGTGAAACTAATGGCATTATGTTTCCACATTTTTTAACAAAAAGAAAATTAAAATTGCTCAATTTTTACAACACGTTTCCATGAGTGGCCAAATATATAAAAGGATCATTAATTTTGTTTTGTTTTCATGTTTGGTGTATAGACAAATTTGGGTAAATACCTATCTATGAAGGAAGGTTGTTTGTTTTCTCTTGTTTTGTAGATATGAGATCCACTGAACCCAGATGCTTCAGATCGTGTTCTTGGTGTCTTTGGAATGAGGAGGAGGAGTGCATGGGCTTGGTTCCATAACCTTTGAACTTGCAGTGCAAAAGTTCATGAATATTGAACGATTTCTTCACTGAAAATTAAATTAAATCATAGCTGAAAATTTTGGAGTTATTTAAATCATGTTAAATATTTTTTAATCTAGAGTTTATAATAGTTGAATGTGCATTATTAAGTATAACATTTGTTTTGAAGATCTTGTTTGAAGTTTATTTTACCTTTTCAAGTAGTTTCGTATATTTTAATTTTGTTTCTATGAGCTTCCATGTACATTGGACATATGTTTAGTAATTGAAGATTTTGATTTTAGAATAGTTATTATAATTTTATATGCTTTGATCTGATTATTCGTGTTAAAAATGAAAAAATTTTAAGTATGTTAATTTCATGTAATCTATGATTATTTTGTGATTGAATATTGATTTTTCATGTCTATTAAGTCAAATTTTTGGTGCATTTTTTTAATCAATTGTATGTTAAATATATTAATTTGATGAATTCTAGGCTTTTTTAAGAGAATTAAATCTAAAATATATTTAGTTTAATGTAGATTTTAAGCTAGCAACATTAAAAAAAATCTTGTAATATACAACCAACTTCATGGAATCTTATACAACTATCTATCATTTGCAACTTTGTTTTATCATTTTTACAACTATTCATCGTTTTTAAAAATTTATCACTATTTCTAAAACTATGGTGCAACTATTAAATTATACATCTTTCCATATTGATTAACTTCTTGAAACTTTTATTCAAGGATCGATTCTTATGTTCATTTACTTCCAAAATTAATTTTAATTTAGTTACTTATTATTAAATTGTGCTTATACATTCACTAATGTATGCTAGGGTTTTGTGAACTATATTAAAAATATATTTGATCATATTTTGGGCATATTGGATTTTTAAAAATCATTTTGATTTTGTATGGTTCATTTAAAAATGTATTATCTTTATTAAAATATGATTAAATTATAGTATCAAGATCATATTAATATGATATAATCGTTGTATTAAACAAGCATTAATTATCTAATAATTATGAAATAAGTAATTTTATTTAATCATTTAATTATAAAAATTTAAACTAATACCAACTAGTTAAATTTTCAATTATTAATTATTAATTATTTCAAAGCTTTTAGTTGATTAATTAGATATTAAATCATAAAATGATACAAAAAATTAATCAATATTCGTGAATTATTCATGAAATAATAATTCGTTAATTAAAAATTATTTTATTTCCATTAACAAGTCAATAAGTTTATAAATAAATAATATTTATCAATAAATGATTTATCAATCATTTATTAAATATTTAGTTACTATCTGATTATTCCTTATTTAATTAGTTCTGAAATATATTATTAGTTTTAAAATATCTCAATATATAATCTGATTTAGGTAGTTAATCAAAAGTTATGGTTAATAGCTAATGATTACTAATTATTAAATATTTAGTCAGCCAATGACTAATACATACTAAATTTTTTACAAATTAAATTATCTCATTACTATTAATGATTAATTGAAATTTATTTTTTTTCCTAATAAATAATTAAATTTCATATTATATTATTTTCGTATAATAATTAATTTCTTAATTAGTTCATATTTCTTAAATGTAAATTATTTATTGATATTTATTAAATTATGTGATAGTTAATATTTATGATTAAGAATGATGGTTAATAACTAATGAATATTAATCAGTTAATATTAATGGTTTATCAAATTTGATTTAATATCTACTAATTAAGTTAATAAATTAGAAATTTAATCATTTATAGTTAATATTTAGGAATTGCCAATTAGTTAATAATTAATTTTTTTAGGTAATAAATTATTAATTATTTATTTTGTATTTAATTAGGTGTCCTTAGTAATATAAAAGGTTTATTTTTAGAGGTAAAAATAATATTTTTATTTAATTAATTGAATATATATATATATATAAGTAATGGTCAAATAATTAGATATACTAAAAATTTAAATGATTAATTTGTGACTTGATTAATAATTATTTCTTAAAATAATTTATTATTAATTCTAAACTATTATTATGAATCAATTAATTAATTATTGAAAACCATTAAAAAATAATGATTATTGCTACTTCTAAAATTATTAAAATAATTAAACAATAGTATGAATTAAATAGTTTTGTAAGTGGCTGGGTGGGTAAGTAATTAGTTAGTAGCTACTTAATTATTTAGTTAATTAGTTATTTATTTCTTATTTATTTAGTTGTATGATATATAAAACTAAAAACAAATACAAAACTTGTGGAAAAAACATTTTTAATTATAATTGAATTTGTTACTAAAGTGTAATTACAAGATTTAATCCATTTGTTTTGTTTTCTAAAGTCATCTTACAAAATATATAATGAATGGTGCCTTCTCTTTAAACTTCATGTAAAGAATTATGTGTCATTTGGAATGAGCTCAAATTAGTTTAACTCTAAAGGCAAAACATAAAATAAAATAAAAACATTCACATGGTTATTTTTTAACTCACTTATTTTTCTACATTTTGACATTCCTACATATTTACCTACCTTCCTACTTAGGTAGTTAAGTGGGTATGTAACTAAGTAGTTTAAATAAGTACGTATCATAAAAGGGTAGGTATTTTTTTATGCACAAAGCTTTACCTACCTACCCACCTATGCATTTTATTTTTCTCAAAATTCAATCAATATGCCACATGGCAACTTTCGATTGTGCCACATGTCACAATATAAATACATCTAAATTGAATAATCATAATGAATGGTTGATACCAAGATTTGAAAAATAATTAATTTTCATGAAAAATAATTTTAAATGTCACGTGTCAATTTTTCTTTTGTCTAAGTGTCATCATGTAAATAGTTGACATTGGACCATGTTGATTTTTCCTCATTATATATTATATAATTTCATATATTAAAAATTTTCAAATTTTGCCACGTATCAAATTTTGATTAGAATATGTGTTGAAATTTATGGCATGGCCATCCATAGTTTAATATTTCAATATTTTAAAAAATTTCCCAAAATTTTATTATGTTAACAAATGGCAATTAATGATAGGTTTCTTTATTAATTACAAAAGAATGGTTAATAGTTGCAAATTTTATACACTAGTTAAAATATGGAAGTTTAAATGTTGATCGTATATTTCATCCATGGGAAATAAGTTGACATCACGTTAAGTCATTATGATGAATGCAAACATTAAACATCATTTTCCAATGGATGGAATTCATCCATAATGTTCATCCATAACTCCTAGTGAAATTTTATTTAATTTTCAGTTAAATCCCAATTAACTTTCAGTGAAATCCCAGTCAAGTCTTAGTTAAATCGTAATTAATTTCTAATTAACTCTTAATTAAATTCGAATTAATTCCTAGTTAACTTTTAATTAAGTCATAGTTAATTTTTAGTTAAGTCCTAATTAACTTTAATAAACTTTTAATTGACTCCTAGTTAAGTTTGAATTAACTTTCAATTCAATTTCAGTTCACTCATAGTCAATTCTCAATTAGGAAGGTTATAAAAAAACTTCTTTACTTGTTGCACACATAGAAACCTTCTTGGAAACTTCCTTAAACTAGGTCCCCAAAAGGGTATAAATATAAATAGGACCCCTCATTTCTTTCAATTTGTTCAACATCAATCTTAAACACAATCTTGCACCACAACCTTGTCATGTTTTTTTCATGCTCATGTTTACATATGTTAACATAATAAATATTTGTTTCCACGTTTTTCTTATAGGTCTTGTGTTATTGTTTAAAGTTCTTGTGTTTTCAGTTTTGAATCACATAATCTTATCTTGTTCCTTGTTTGAAAATTAAACTTAGACCTTTCCTTGTTCTTATGTTTTTTCATGTCTGTGACAGTCATCATTTGCGACTAAAGGTTCAATGTGATTTCACTTATGCAATTAAAGGATTATTTAGTTGTAAGTTGATTGCAATTATTTTTAGTTACAAATTATAATTACAAATTGGCATTTTTCGACTAGTGCAATTAAGCTATTTTGTGAACCAATTCGTTACTAAATGTTTATTTACCTTTCTTAAACAATTTTCATATCACTTAAATAAATTTTTTTATATAAAAAAATTAGTTGAACCATATTTTTTTCACACAATTTGGGTAAATTTATAAATAACCCCATTGAAACTTCACCTTTTAAATATGTTCATCTTATTACATGGTCGAATGGTTGGAGGTGTTGTTTTTAGAGAATATGGTCAATTTAATTATATTCTTTTTATGTAATGTTTTTAAAGCTAACAAATTGTCACCACTGTAAATTAATAACTTTGTTGAACATAGCTATGGCATTGATTAAAAGAAGGGTATGGACTTGAAGGAAGCAAAGACAATTTTAAAAACAAAAATTATGGTAACTTATATGATAAATGTATAATGAAACACAAAATAAGAATAAATAGGAGGGAAAAAACCACATAAAAAGTGTACCCACATTTATTAACCTATATCAATGTTTTCATAACATCTCAAATGTATTTTTATGACAATAATTGAAAATTCCCAATGTTCCTTGTTTGTTTTGGTCCATATGTGAAAGGAGATTTCAATGTCTTCCTACACCATCTTATATATTAAAGCAACAGTGGTGTGTGTCTGTCTTCTGTCCGAGCAGTGCCTGGAAAATTCTTCCAGGCATTGCCCTTTCCCTGTGGTGTGCTTTGTAAAAGGGGGGGGGCCGGGTAAATTAAGGAATTTCTTGATTTGGGAATTTCGATCTTTGTGACAGTTATTACCCAACTGACAGTTTCAAGGACCTAAACCGAGGTGGCCAGAATCCTCGATAAAGGACCTGAATCGAGATTCTCAGTACCCGGTCCAAACCTCAAGATGGACCTGAAACGAGGTTCCCAAAAAGAAAACCCGTCGTGTGGGACCTGAAACGAGGTCCTCAGAGAGAAAATTAAATTATTTCTCTGGGGCCTTGACCTAGACCTTATACACATGCACTCTTTTACTCACCAACACTGAATTTGTTTTTTTTAGGGATTCATAATTTGATTTGTTTGGGAGAACGGCTGTTATGAATCCTGGGAACCGACCTGATAACCATCGGGGGTCTGTTCCTATTTTTCAAAAGAAGTTTGAAACAAGAACCTAGACCGACGATTCTTTGATTCTAATGTTTTTCAATGAAAAAGATCAACTGGTAGTTCTCGATTTCGGACATATTGAAGAAGAACCGACAGCCGAACACAGGTCCGGTTCAGTGTTGGGTGGTGTTTTTGAGTCTTTAAAGAACCATCGGTTCAAGTCCTTTAAATATTTCAGACCCTAAGAGCCGCCTGCTTCCTGTTCTTTGAAAAAACAGGCCAGGGCAGCCACTGCGGGGGGCCGGGCGAGGTGCCATGGGTGGCTGGAGTGGCGTAGCCACAAGTTGCCCTCACTCATATCATTAAATTTAGGCTTAACAAATGTGTAAACCATGCCCAACAACTAACATGAAACATTAAGTTTAAGTTCAACACATGCATAAAACATGTCCAAAATATTATAGGACATTTATAATAAAATAATGTTAAAAGTATAAAAGCATCCTCACCAATTGGGTTGGTATTAGTATTTATTAGATACATCATAAAAATTAAATGTTGATTAAATGTGCCTCCACCACACCCATAAACATGAATTTTAACCAATACTTTATTGAGACACCATTTAAATTTCAACACATGGGCCAATCATTGTGACCAGTCAATTAAAATAATCATTTTGTTAATATTGCCCCAAATAAAAGCACAATATCCTATGCAAAAGTGTGATGCCAAAGTTAGTTTATTATATTATTATTTCTTGTCCATTCTTAATGATATAGTCCATCCATGGAAATGTTCCAAACTATTAAACATGACCATAACATGTTCAAATTCATTATAAGATATGAAACATTTAGTCAAAACATGAAATATATATATTTTAACATTCCAAATGTAAAAAATAAAAAATTGTATGATTTTTTTTTAAATGGCATATCAAAAGGTTGAATTTAGAATAAGAATTACATGTCATAATGTAGATACTATATCTTCATGAATAGAGACCCAAAACCCTATGAAACAATGTGAAAAAACATGTTTATTTTATTCTTCAAAATGAATAATGCATGATTTTTTTAATAAATATGATATGTGTTAAAGTTGATGGTAAATTAGTTGTAACTTATACATAAACATATCTTGAACTTGAACATTAATACAAGCAATCTAAAAATAATGTTTTGAAACATTATAACTTCCTTTAAAGGAAAAAAAACCAAATTTTGTGTTATTAATTGTTAGTGTTGAATGAAAAATGTCCCCTATTGAACATTTAAAATGTAAACTCTATACATTGAAAACATGCATGAAATGAAATTAACATTTGGGAAATGTTTCTTGTACAACATGAAGCTTACAATTGAATCATGTGTGAAAATTAATATATAAATACAAATAATTTTTTAATTGAAAAATGATATTTGGAATATGTAGTTTGGAACTCGCTTCAACGATTTTAGCTATAAAACAAATGTATTATAAACATTGTGTTCAAATATTCATCAAAAGTTCCAAAGCCATATTTTATTGAATCCTTACATGCATATCCTGAATATAAAATAAACTTGCATTGAAAGCTTCTCATTAATGGATGTCACAAATTAGTTATCTAATGCAAAAAGTTTTAATGAAAAGATAATTGATGATTTTAAATCAAACAATTAAAGTTAATCAATGAAAAGTGAAATGTGAGGCCCCTCTTTGGCAATGATTGGTTTTTATTGAACTTTTGGTAGTTCAAGTTAATCTCATGGCATAAAGGTGAAAGGTCATGTGATACATGGATGTTCTTCCTTTCAAGATTCAAAAAAAACTTGTTCATGTGGAAAGAGAATAAGGTTATCAATGTTAAGAACATGGTTGCTTGGCTTCGTGTTAACTATGTGAGGGAGATAACTAATGATTGAATCACCAATTATTGGTATTCCAATAGTTAAACTATGACACCAAGTATTTTGTTCAAAACAAAAAAAACATTTTTCGAAATTCTTATGTTGTGTTTTGTTACAAGTTTTAATATGAAATGGTACATTAAAATATGTGTGAAAGGTTAGAGGTGTCCATTGGGAAAATGTGTTATTCAAAAGACTTGGAGATTTTTTATTTAAGTAATAAAGACCACTAAGGTCAACATTTATGTTAAGTAAATGGCTTTAATTTTGGAAGACTCCCTTAGAAACACATGATGTGTTTTTATTAGTGTCTTACAAGGTTTTTGTTGGGACTTTAAAGTTTTGACAAACAATCTTAAATCTTTTAAGTTTACAAGGTAAAAAAAATTTCTTTGCAATCTAAAGGTAGCACAATTACAAGTTTTAAAGACAAAGTGCAAAACAAATAGGCCATTGCCATGGTTGCCATTGAAGGTTTAAAAAATACAATCCAACTATTAGTTAACTTAACTATGGTATTTTCCATGCATGAAAAGGTTATTGATCCGGGTTTTTGAAAGGCACCTTGCACTATTATTCTCCCTAGGTTTGGTCTAGTTATGAGTAGCTAAAAATTTTAAATCACTAGTCATGAAATGGGGGCGGGTGTTAATTTTCAAAAAATGTTAGGTAATAAAAGGTTCAAGTTTTTTAAAAATAAAACTTGATAGACGTATGTGCATATACATGGCCTAATACCCAATGCAAAATACCCATCCTACACTTGAATTTACCATATTCTTATCCAATTTGAACATGATGCCAATCTCAAGCATAACCCTCAAAATGTGGTTATTTTAACATTACCAATTCATCACAACCAAAATGTGGGTGGATTATAAGTGTTTTAGATTCACCAAATTAGTGATCATCATCTTTGTCGTTATAAGTTTATTAAAATCTTCTCTTTTGCACATATTTCATCAATGTTCTAATCATGGGCACTTGCAAAAGCAACAATAATGTTCAAAAGATTGTGTATAGGAGCTTACTAATGAGCTTTGTGATGCACTATTTTCACACTATTTTAAATTTTGTTTGAATCCTAAAATTATCATATGATTTGTTTTTTAATTCTATGATTCTTTCTCTTTAAAGGGGCTTGAACTTGATATGATTTGGCTTTAGACATCAACTAATCACTATTTTTATCTACAACATAATGAAAATGTATAATCCAAAACGTTTTCAACTTACATAATGATCTTGCATTTGTATGAGCAAGAATAAAACTTAAACTTTAATTGGTTCCCATTCTCATCCAAAGCCTTGCTATATAACCTTTCATCGGTGCTCATTATTTCTATTTTTATTAGAATCCTTGTTCGCTTTTAATTGAAGTAAAAAAAAACCTTTTTATTTTAGACATCTATTGTTATGACATTATTGAATTAATTACAATCACTATACCAAAGTACTTAAATAATTTTGACATAAATTAAATTTTTTTTTTGATTTGCCGAATTTTTGAAAAAATATTTATTACTTGTGTCAAAATTTTAATAAAATTAAGAATGAATTAGATTTCAACTATTAAGTTTGAATCACATACTTTAAAACATAGGGATTTAATATGAGATTGTTTAGACACACTAGGATCTCCCATAACATTGAAGAGATTGTGTTTATTATTATAAATAACCATTACTTGCCAAAAATTTCAAAATTAAAAAACCTAGTGTCGAAGTTAAGATTTAAAATTTAATTAATTATTTGATAGTATGTTGCCAAATCCAATTAGGAAATACAATATGTAAGTTCAAAAAATTGTATGTTTATTTTAAAACAACAACTTTACCTTTAACAAAATTCTCTCTTTGCATGCTTCATAATGGAATACACATTTATTCATTTCCTTATTGGACTACAACTTGAATCCAATTTTTTCAAATAATGTTATTCATTATAACCCATAGCATAATTTATTTATTTTTTATGGAAAAAATGGAACCAAAACATAACATCGACCCTTAAACGTCAAAGAAAAAAAAAACATTAAAAAGCTAACCAAGTTGGTTGGCCTTGACATTTAGGGGTTAACATCATAGAAAGTTTGTTTTTCCTTGGTACATTTCATGGTATGACCATAACCAATAATAGGGGGTGCCTTGATGATGTGTTCATTCTTAATTGGACATTCACACAATAGTAATATGACATAACTTATTGAGTGCATGGATGTGAATCCCATAGCTTGTTCAATTCATGGATGTGAATCACTTTTCATCCACATATAAAAGATCAAAAATTTGAATCATGGACAATTTTTTTTTCAATTATGTTTTAAATCATCCATTTAAAATGAAACTCAAAAGGGGATCAAACGTTAGGCAAATCCTCTACCCATTGTACCTTGAATTTTATTTACAAACAAATTTAATTCTAAAATATTTTTTAAAAAATTATATATATACGAAAAATCAATGTAATAAAAAACGTTTATTTACAATCTCAATGTGCATTTTTTTACGTTTTGAACAAATCAAAATATAGATTTACACGAAAAATTAACCTACAAAAATTTCTAACATTGAATTAAACATATTGTAACTTCCTATTTCACATACTTCCTAGGCCCTTTTAAAGTTTTTTTTTTGATTGCCTAAATAGTAGAAGAATCTACATGTGAGAAATTGAACATTTGAATATGTGTTATATCATTAATAAATTGATTACTAAAAGAAGTTTGAACTTTTTTTTGAATAGAATAGCCATCATTAGCTCCATTGACCAAATATGGTTGTGGAAAACCACTAGCAAGATCATGATCCCCAAATTTAGGGTAGTTAAAAGAAAGAAAAAAACCCTTAACATTTTTAATATTCACAACGAAACAAATCACATTTGTTGATCTAGAAGATCAATAATAAGGATTCAATTTTCAATTCAACTTACAGTAGCAAAAACCATCCATTGTTTTTTGAGATTATCATCAGATGAATTGGTTTTTGATCCTACAAACGTTAAAAGACATGGGTTAACATATATAACATTATCTTGCATTCGAACAAAAGAAAAATTATTTTTGTTAATTCTTGTTCAACATGAAATTTTTTATGTGGATCTAAGAATACATATAAAAACTGAATAGATTGAAAACAATTACAATTTGGATACCATTGATTCCTCAATTTAAAAACTTACATAATTTTCATGTAATTATACAAATCTTGAATACAACATCTTTATGCCAACATTACAAAAACATCAATCATGACCATAACCTTCAAGTGTCTCATATTTTATGTATTATAAAAATAAATATACACCATGCATCAACATATGTGTACAAATTTATAAATTCATTGAAATATTTATATATTTCAATCCATGATGGTTATGGGTTGATGATGTATGACATACACATGCACTTAGATTCTTTCAATACAATAATTAGTGATGGTTCGTAATATATAGTGACAATTTTTAATATTAATATACGAAAAATAATACATATTGTATTTGTGTATAAAATTCATTCATGTTCAATTTTACATTCCTAAACAATTTTCAAACTATAATTCAACAAGCTCCCGAACATTCTCCAATCATCATTATGAAAGATTTTAATGTTGAAATCTAAAAAACAATAAGTAAATAAATAATAAATAAAAATTATTATATTTCGTGGACAAATTTTAATTAAAATCATGATGTAGTGAAAGCACCACAAAAGCTAGATCTCAATCAAACCATACATGAACAAATGTCTTTGAAAATGAATACAAATATGGTGTAACAAAAGTACATCGATCAAATTTTCATAAATTGATTTATATTACATTCAAATTATCAAACATATTTCCAATGTATAACAAAAAACCATTAATGTTTTTATTTATTTAAAATGTAATCACTATTACAAAATGTGGGTGTAGTTCATTAGTTCTTGTTCACTAGACCAATGAATTCACTATTTTTCAATTAGTCCATACTTATTAATATTAATGAACTTATTAAGAATCTAATGAAATCACTTAGCATACAATGACACTTTTTGTTGAAGTGAATGTTTGTGATTACATGCATATAAATATTTTATTTTTCACCTAATTAATTATTCCCAAAATGTTGATACCTTGTGGTTTGAATTTGTATTTTTACATTGTTTTGAATGGACCATGTGCAAAAAAAAAATCATAAATATCAATAACAAAACAAACAAAAATTTGGACAATTTTTTTATTCACACATATACACTTATCAAACACCACAACAAAACACCTTTTATGAAAAATCTAAACCCAAAATGTGATAAAAAAAAAAAGAAAAGTATTACCAAATTCTCAAACTTAAAAAATAAAAAATGAGATTAAAGATAAAAAAATTTCCATTGAAATTAGATCCATTCAATATTGATATTTGTTTTAAATATCAAAATACCTAGTACACATTGTTAAAAGTCGTGTACATTATTATTCAAGTGTGAAAAACTTGGATTTTTTAAAAACAATATAATTATTTACAACTTTATATTCATTTGTATGGTTTTGTTTAAAAAACAATGAAAATATGGTTTTAATTTTTAAATATCCAGATTGAATTTTAAGAGGGTAAGAATTTTTTTTAATTTATTGAAAATATGAAAAAGAAAATTCATGATTTTTCATAGAGCCAATAAACCTTCATTCAATATAACTTGAGGTCATAGTAAAACATTAAATGTAATTCCATTTCAGTGATTCTTTATTATTTAGGAAGATTTGTCTGGGCTGAGAAAAAGGCATCTTCTGTGAAGATGCTCGCGTACGCCAAGTCCGCCAGAATCCATGTGCGCGAGAGCCTTCTCTCAGAAGCGAACACTCTTCTCCGTCGCTCCCGCTCCGCTGGTGTTTTCTTCTTGTCCGTTGCTTTCGCTCCGCTTTCTTCTCTGCGCTTCTTTGTCTTTGTGGCTCGCTCTTTTTGCTCTTGTCCTTTGCGAGCTTAATTGTTTTGATCTGCAAAGGTTTTTTTGTCGTCTGTGTGCTCCTCCTTTTTTTCATTTTTTTCTTTTTTTTGGTTGAAGAGATTTTGATTCTTTATTGTTTTATTTTTATTTCAAGGGGGGCTAAGGAGGTGAGAGAAATGGCGGCGGAAGCCAGAGAAGAGAATGTTTACATAGCGAAGCTTGCGGAGCAGGCGGAGCGGTATGATGAGATGGTAGAGGCCATGGAAAAGGTGGCCAAGACTGTGGACGTCGGAGAGCTTACAGTGGAGGAGCGGAACCTGCTGTCTGTGGCGTACAAGAACGTGATTGGACCTCGGAGGGCCTCTTGGAGGATTGTTTCCTCCATTGAACAGAAGGAGGAGAGCAAGGGCAACGAGGAACACGTCGCGGTCATCAAAGACTACCGGGCCAAGGTGGAACAGGAGTTGAGCACTATCTGTGACAGTATTCTGAAGGTTCTTGATACTCATCTTGTTCCGACCTCCGCCACAGGGGAATCCAGAGTTTTCTACCTGAAGATGAAAGGGGACTATCACCGATACCTCGCGGAGTTTAAGACCGGCGCTGAGAGGAAAGAGGCAGCGGAGAGCACACTGTTGGCCTATAAGTCGGCTCAAGTACGTTCCTTGATGTTTTCTGCTGTGCATAGTGTTGTATGCGAATGAAATTACGGTTTCCTTTTTAGTGGTTCCGCTCCACATGAAGAAGAGATCATGGCACATAGCAGTTGAGTTGTCTTTCGTGTATCATGAGAATTGTGCGGTTACATCTTACATTTGCGCTCACAGGAATGCATAGAATCTGAAAATGTTCTGGGACGATTTCGGGGCGCTACGTTGATCTGGCTGTGAACATATTGATCACGGAATTGTCAGTCTGGCGTGATCATCACACCAGGCGGCCAGAGATGGAAAGGATTATGTTTCTGTTTTTTGGTCTGCATCGCCCTCTCTCTATATGTGCATTCAACCCTTGTGGAAATGTGGTTCTTCATATGCAGGAGATTGCACTAACAGAACTGGCTCCCACACATCCCATCAGATTGGGGTTGGCATTGAATTTCTCAGTCTTCTACTATGAGATTGTGAACTCACCTGACCGGGCCTGCACTCTTGCAAAGCAGGTGTGATTCCCCTCCTCTTTCTTTCTTGGGCAGAAAACAGTTTCTGTATTTTGGTTAGTGCAATCTTGTGTTTCTTTGTTTCAACCAGTTTGGATACTAGCAATAAGATCTCTTTGTGGTGGTTGGTGCTGGTGGTGGAAGAAAATGCCTTTAGATAGAGCATGTCTAACAGGTCACTCCTTGGATTACAGGCGTTTGATGAGGCTATTGCGGAGCTTGACACATTGGGGGAAGAATCTTACAAAGACAGCACTCTTATCATGCAATTGCTGCGGGACAACCTCACACTTTGGACATCAGATATGCAGGTATGCATCCACTGCTTTATAGATGTCTGCTTTATGGATTCTGCTGGTTTGCTGCTTGTTGATTTCCTTGTTTTAAAGCAATAGCAAAATAACCATATTAATTGCTTTTGGGTTTTTGTTATTGTGTGTAAAACTAGGAGGAGGCTGGTGAAGAACACAAAGAGGGTGCACGGGCTGAAGATGCCGGTGAACACTGAAAGACAGGATGAGGTGTGACTTATACCAGCTAGTGGACTGGACCCGGGGGATTTGACAACAGGGTGGGAATGGGGTTCATTTTAATCCTTTGCTGCTGCCTGTATGTAGACTGCTTGAATTTGCAGGCCTGTCTTCTGCCAAGACATGATAGAATTGCTGCACATTGGATTCACTTTTAATGTGTATCTGCAGCTTGACTGGATCTTGCATTTCTTCAGTTACACAACAATGTGCCGATAGTCTCTTTCTGGTATTGAATAGGCAGAATATATACATTCTGTGTTGCTGGGCATTTTGCTCAACTTTTGGAATCTGGCTAAATTATCATTAATCTATATGTTCAAGAGACTTTGACAACTTGCAGTCAGAGTAGACCTCTGGTGAGAGTACACCTCCTCTTCAGTGGAGGTATGAGGTTGGTCTTTCTCTTTCACATTGTGATAATTGCTCTCATATTTGGACACTGAGTCTAAAGCTTAAATGCTCAGCTCTGATATTCTGATGAACGACTCTGATCATGGGACAAAGCTTTTTACTTTCTTGCATTGAAGAGTATACTAAGAGGGACTTCCTTGAAACTGTTTTCCATGGGGATTTTCTTGTTTGTTGTTGTTGCAGCAGTTCCTGCAGCTCTCAAACCGTTTTTGGCAAGTATTCTTCATTTGCACTCTAGGCTGTTTTTGTCTGTATCAATTTCTAGTTCACAGCAAGGCTCAGTACTTTTGCTACCTTGCATACCCCTGGAATGGCAGTTCCATCATCTGACACATTTGATACAGCATGTAAAAAAAGCAGGAAAGGGAGAAAGATATGGTCGAGCATTAAGAAGCTGAGGAGAAAAACTCCAGGAAGAGAGGAGGGGGGCAGACCAGGGAGAGTCACAAGCTAACAATGAAGCTGTGAAGATTACTGGTAAAGACTTACTGAAGGTGATCATCCAAACCTCCATCAGGGACATGGCAAGAAAGAGACAGCAAGTGGATTAAGTTCATCACAATATGTTTTGCAGGATTTGGTGATGCAGCAGCCATGACGTAGCAGAACCTTCCAGGTAGGTATGTACAAATGCATGAATATCTGGAGGTAGTAAAGTATTTTGAAATGAATGCCCTGCTGTGGATGTTGCTGGACATGCAAATCTCTCAGCAAAAATGTATTTATTTCCCCCAAAATACCTTCTCACCATTCATTCAGGTTGCAGCTCATTCATCAAAAACCCATCTCTGCAGGGAGAGCACTAACTCCCATAGATATGAATTGCAGGGAGCTGCTCAAGGCTGAAATCCTTGAATATGTTCTGAGGTGAACATTTTGCCATTACACATAGATACCATTCAGAATTATGCTGTGAAATGCATCACAGTCCAACCTTTGGACTGCATTTCACAGCAAACATACTAAAATAGAGATAAGAAGGGATTTGAAGATCTGCTGTATTTTTTGGTTAGCTATGCTTTCTGTTTGCAAGTTTTAAATGAACTTACAGATTGATGCAAGAAGGCGGAGCAAGGCCCAGAGGTACACAAAACACAGGTTAATTGATAGTTTCCTGAGAGCATGACTGTGAAGGATATAAGATGGAACAAAGGACTTATCCCTTGGACGGGTGAACATTATAAATCAGGAAAAGATGTGCATTGCTGGAACAGGAGTGAGTGAGGTTACCATTGTTGAAGGCATATATCTCAACAAAAGTAATGGCATCTTCCTGTGATGTACATGTTCTGACACCTTTTTTTGCTTGCTCACTGTACAGGAGCTTCCATCAATAGTCCAATAACTTGCTGAACAGTCATGACCTCCTGCATCATCCCAGTGTTCCAAAGCATGAACACTGTATTATACACAGATGCTGGTAAGTAACCAGCTTAAACAAATTGAGCAGCATTTGTTGGCCTCTCTCTGCCTTGCTCTTTACTGGTTGCGAAATCAGAAAACCTTCAACCCCCTCTTCAGGAGATACCAATGATCTCTTTTCTTCTCATGATCCCACGCTCAATATCAACCTTCTCATTCGTATGTGCTAACTATACAAATACACATGGATATGGGTGCTAGGTATGCATCCTTTCTTGTTGCCCGTGTCCCTCATAAGCCTTCCTCTTTTATAGCACTGGTAGCCTTTCTCTTCAACTCCTGAATACCAGCTACAAGCTCCTTCCGGCTTGACTGTGGCCACAAATCCAGGAATGATACAATCCAGTTGTTGCACCGAAACCAGATACAAAATTATGCATCCATAATGAACAACTATTCAGCTAGCATTAGATGGCCAAGCAATGGACCAAAGCAGTGGTACAAAACCAACTTCAAACCTCGAGAACTCTACAGTGATGTGATTCCCATTGAAGAACAGCATACCTTGAAGAGCAAGTAATGGTAAATGAACCACCCTGTGTAGCCAAGGCTGATCAACTCCATGAGCTTTGGGAGCTGCATGGTCACAACAGGGAGGGACCCCAAAGTTATAAACACTTTGTAAACATGACAAGGACATCAAGAGGATACCAATGCCTGCCTGATTCTTACCCTGAAGAATCCTGTTCTCAACAAGGTAGTATGCATTTAGATTTGGCTACCCATAGAAATGCCATCAAAGAGGTAATGTAATGAACAATTCTGCAGTTCAATGGATAAGAGGATCTAATTACATACCAATGCTAAAGAGTTGATTGCACCAACAATGGTGGAGGATAGCCACAAGGCAACGATAGCACCTCCGGCATACACCCCAACAGTCGTCTTGTTCTCCACACCATCCCACTAAAACCATTGCATAGGCAAAAATCCAGTTAGTCATTCCTTGCTTGCGGAAGGAAGCAACAAGGTCTTTGCAGTAACCATGCATTAGTTAGCTTACAAAGTGCTGGTTGAGAGTGTGCGTGCAAACTGCAAACATCAGAAAACAAGAAAAAGGTCTCTCACAGCTATAGCTGACCTTCGCCTTCAGATCTGGTGTGGAATCGTCTGATGATACAGCCCTGATCAGAAGAGGAGAAAATCTTCTTGTCTCTGTTGCATTGCATGATAGAGAGGAGGCATATGCACTTGAGACGGTTTATTATAAAAACATTGTCCTAATATCCCCCGACCATAGCCTTGCCTTAGAGCAAACAGAGAAAGTTTTAGCAGATCACAACATGGAGAGATAGGAGATCACGATAGATTGAATCTACGAGAGAGCAGTTCCGTTCTTCCAGAAACCAGGAATTTTTATATCGCTTCATTTCTACACCAGCAATGCATTCAGAATTCCCCAGAAATAGACAAAGCTGTACATCCATAGACGACAAGAAAGAATCCAACGTTATTATCTCTACAACACGGAGCTTTGCAAAAGATCTCACGTTAACGTCAACATTGTCCAGATGTCAAGAAGTAGAGCTCATCCGACTGGAAAAAAAAAAGAAAAAGAGATGCGATATATCGCTTCAATGTCACTAATGCCTGTTGCGAAAAAATTCCCAAAATTCGGGAGTAACTCAATCGAAAAGAATTCCACAATACTGAAGATTTCGCTTCAAAAGACCTTATGCAAAACTCGACGTAATGATCCCCTAGAACGCTATGCAATTATCACCTCAGTAGCCAGCCTGGCTTTACAATACGACGCGCTACAGGAAGTCTAGAGATAGAATATAACCTTCTCTTCTGGCACTGAGACTCACAGTCCCACTGTGGATGCTACTCCTGAGAAAAAGAGAGGCAGAGGAAGAAGAGGAAGAGCAGAGAGCGGATGCCGTCGGCGACACAGGCGTCCCAGATTCTCCAATTGAAACCGATATTCCAGCCAATGCCGCCATACAAGCCATCACTCCTTCAGCACTGCAGGTGACCGCTGGAAGCAGATTTGCTAGCGAAAGCACTGCCTAATTTCCCCTCCCAAGAAACTCTGCAAGCGTTGTCTCCAAGCTCTGGCTATGGCGGACGTCTTTCTGGCTAGAGCAAGGAGACGCAAAAACCCAGTTTCCACAGTGTGAAAGTGGTTTCTTGCCAACCGGGCGACTGGCTACTGCCGGTGTCCCATTTTTAGATTCGTGGAATCGTACTCGGAACTTGGTAGAATTAGTGGAATCGTAATTGGAAATTGGTAGAATCGGTGGAATCACAATCGGAAGTTGGTAGAATCGGTGGATTCGTACTCGGAACTCGTCAGAATCGGTGGAATCGTAATCGGAACTTGGTAGAATCAGTGGAATCGACAGGTAACACCCGGTCGCCTGCGCTATTTAAACAAATAAAAAGGGTGGTTACTGTAGTTTTGAGTAAAAATTGGGTCACATGTTCACCACTTGTTCACATAAACTTGTTGGGTTTTTATTATAAAATATTGATTTTTTTATAGGACTTGGTTTGTGATTGGAACCCAATTCAATGTGAACATGATTATAATTATTTTCTAGTTTTGGGGGTTTATCCCCAAGGTGTGGTTGTGGAGTTTCATTTTTCATGTCATGAGATTTCAAAATTCACATGAGGAACAAGAGGCATGGTTGATGTCAAGGTTTGTTGGGTTTCTATGTTTTGTTTTGAATTTGGATTCTTCCAATTGTAAGTGACAACATTTTGTAATTTGAAACATTTGTGTGCATGTTTTCATGTGTGTGACTTTGTTAGTTTTGATATTGTTGCATCCTAATCTAGTAGTGCATGACAAATCTACCAAACCATTTAACTAGAACTCTTATAAGAGACATTATTCTTCCTATAATATATTTTTCATGTTCTAGTGGGGATTACGTTAACATGGGAAATTTCTTAAGATCCTTAAATTATTTTCCTAAGATTATAATATTCTAATATATTTTTAAAGGCTCATACCTAAAAACATAGCCAATTGGAATGTGCAACATTATATCTTATAATTGTCAACAAGATCTTTCCACTATTTTTTAAAATTTAATAATGTACATATTCATTACATACATAAATAATATTTTAAATTCATAATCAAGATGACTATAATGGCTAGTTGTAATCATATGCATACTAAAATTCCTAACTATAATGGTTGATTAAAGACATGTAATAATAATATAAATGATCATAGTTAGTAACCTTAGTATTATAGTCATAATTTTGATTAGAAAAGTTTGATGGTCACAAAAGACATGTCTTATATGACTTTTGATTAGTGAAGACATAGTCGCAAAATGTTATACTCATGGATTCCACATTTTGGTGCAATGTTAGTTCATTTGTATTGAACAATTCCAAATGTTAGCACTTCCAACTATAATCGCAGACACCATTTGATGTTGTTTGTTCATTTTTCAAAACATGTCTTCAACACTATTTGAAAAAAAATTATCAACATCACCCATGTTTGAGTAGGCATGACTATTAAAAAAATCCATGGAGCATAATAGAAACCTTTAAAAAATGTTTAAAGAATTTTTTTTAAAACCTCAAACAAACCCTTCAAAAAAATCTTAATCAAACCCAAAACAAAACCTTAAAAAAGACTTTAATTGAACCCTTAAATATGATAACCCCATGGACTCGCACCAACCTTAAACCGACCTAAAAAATGAAGAGGTGCCTTAAACGAACAAAAACATAACATTTCCTGCAAAAATGATAGATACTAATTAATTTGCAAGAGCTTTCTATTTTCCCCTTCCTCAAATATTAAGATATTGAGATGTCTGAAGATAAAATATCGAATATATTAGTAATATATTCATAGAAAATTGATTCAAAAAATACCTTGCTCATTTGAAAATTTCCTACAAATATGCAAAGAATTTCCAAAACTTTTCCGAAACTAAAGGAAATTTCCAAAAGATAAAAGCCCATAATCCCAATGACAAAACTGCAAGGCTTTCTTGACTTCGTTTTTCTATATGTCAATTATGTATTCTTAACATGTAGATGCCATGGATGAATGGTCGTTATTATAGGTTTCATACTTTCTTGAAATCCAATGAAAAAAACAAAGTAGACCATCATGACAAGATCCTTTAACTTAATCGACCTTATCGGAGAACCCGATAAACGGTTATTTATTTAGTGCCA
>Ga0116231_10006980_pt1 | contig 21061 bp, 12 predicted proteins | sample S1TSphgellanicum_2_FD_89695 | JGI IMG/M metagenome (GOLD analysis project Ga0116231, IMG submission 89695) | Host-associated microbial communities from peat moss isolated from Minnesota, USA - S1T2_Fd - Sphagnum magellanicum MG | ecosystem: Host-associated > Plants > Peat moss > Unclassified...
AGAGAAGCCACCAAAGTAACTTATGCAAAATCCAGGCTAAAATCAATCCAGTTTTCGTGTCCTGGCAAATTGAATGTAAATTTCACTGATTTTCAAAACAGTGAAAACAATGATGTCTTTAAAAAAAAAATCTTCACCAATTTTTGGGAAATTTACCCTAAAAAATTTCACAAAATTGTGAACTTGTGGCACAATTTTTTTCGTCTTGGGGCAATGCCCTAATGATGCTACATCACAAAACTGAAATAAAATCATTGGTGGGCATTTTATGGCTTTTGTTCAGGTAGCTCTCAAAATCACTAGGGGGGGAAAGAAAAATGTCACCAAAGCACAACTTGTAAAGAAATAAAATACACACTCTCTACACTACACATGGTGTTAAAAGTGTATTCCATTTGGCTGAATTATTTTCCCCAATTTTTTCCCTAATTTGAACCAAAAATTTGAGAAAATTTTGGGGGAAAAAATTCAGCAAAATTTTTCCACTTTTTCAAAATGGGGGAAGAAGAAAAAATAAAATTCCCAAGTCATAAAATTATATGAACATAAACACATCAAAACTAGATTTGTCTTAATGTCTTCTTAAGGAAACTCACTAAATGACTAAAAGGACAAAAACCAATTATCTATGTGAACCCTAATGGGAACCCATATGTAACCAAATAGTCTAGATTAATATAGAGATGTAGTTAGTAGCTCATGCAAATTCATGTTGGAAATAGTTAGTGAAAGGTTCAATTGGATCTAGGCCATCAAAATGGAGAAGGATATCATTTCCTATTAAATGAATATATTGTCCAAAATGTGGAAACGATCTAATAATAGTGCTCCCAACTCTTTTGAGGTAGCATAAACAATCACATTGCTTTCATATATTAGTAATAAAATTGTGTTTTCTTATATTTTAAAAATTAAAAAAACATGAAAAAATGGTAGTAGCTTTAAAGGTGGAAATAAACTTGATAATTGAGCAATGACTTTTTCTTTCTTTTTTTTCCCATCTTAAAATGCTAGCCATTTTAAACAAGTGAAAATTCAAATTCATTTTTCATTACATATTTAATTTGAGAACCATGAAATGGTATGTCCAATTGAGTGAACACAAGTTCGATGTGTAGAAAGGTATAGACATGTTTTGCATGTGAAGCACAATGATCCCTAGCTAGATGCAAAAGTTGGGCTTGCGCAATTGAAGGGGATAAAGAGTGGACCTCATGTCTCTCGTTTAGAATGGTTCATTGGCTCTTTTTGTTCCAAGGTGTCACAAATTCACAAGTGAGGAATATGTTGACAAACAAGCTTTGAACTTTGAACATCCCACTTTCCACGCTAGTGCTTTATAGCATTCAACAAGGAATACCTTTGTCCCCCAACACCTCTATAATTTCAAGCATATTTTATTGAAAACATGAATATATTGAAGCCCATGTCCCATTGGAGGCACATCCTCCCCATTCATGATAATTCATTAGGGTGTTTAATGGATGAGAAATGAAAACTTCTTTTGTTTTTTTTCTTATTTAATGTAAATTAACTCCATGGACATGTGCTTGTGTACAAATCAACTAAAATTCAAGAGTGTGAGTTTGTACAATTTTTTTCTTTTGAAACAATTGATAGATTGTTCATGTAAATGAGTTCATTATATTCAAATGAGGGAAATGATAAATTTCCACCAAACTTGCTTTCAATTTTTTGTTAATTGAAAGTGGGTTTAAAAGATTAGGATTGTTCTAACTTATTGTCAAATATTTTACTAGGGTTGTGCAACAAATCAAACAATCCAACATAAGATTTTGATTATGAATAAGCATATTTTGCAGTGTAAGATTGTATTTTTTTAAATGTTTTATTTGTGATCTTGTACGTGGAGGCATTTGATGTCAAGAATGGAAGAAAAGTTGAAAAGAATTTGTAGGCAACTCAAGGGATATTTGTGAGAAATGCCCACAACAAAGAAACAAATACTCTTAAGATGAGAACACCAACATATTTACTAAGATGAGTGTGTTGAGAAAACAAGGTCATTAAAAAGAATGTCAAATATTTTTTGAAATTGACAAGAAAGAAGCAAGGTTGTTGCAACTCGTATCACAATTATTAGGGTACAATGAGAAACAAGATACGAAAATGTCGTCTATATATTCATGTGACTTGTGCCATCAACTTAAATGTGAATAATATTGTGTAATTATTTCAAGTGTAAACAAGACCCTAGCCATAGAGCCCAATTGTGAATAAATTATTTTAAATTTTAAATTAATTTTCTTTGACAATAATTATTCTAAATTCAATTTCTTCTTTTGGTCTAGAAATTACAAAATCACCTCCATAGAATCCTCCTCATTGAAAATATTTCAACAATAGCAAGAATGTGCCCTAATTTTTCAATTTTTTTAATTTTGATTTTATTGAATTTTTATTGAATTTTTGGCTCAATATTCAATAACTCTTGAATTATAGGTCTACTTATCAAGGATTTTCCAATGGTACCAAAAATGTTGTGGGGGACACATGGTTTGGGAGATTTGAAATTGCTTGAGAAACAAAACAAGCAAACTATCTTCCTTAACCTTTAAATGTCACTATGAGAAATTGTGTCTACAAAAACTTCACTAGTTTGCAACTAGAGCTTTGAAACAACTCATTTGCAATTACATTGCAACTATCTCATGAAAATATCATAATTTGAATGTAGTTACATATTAGTCCCAACATGAACCGCCATACAAATGAATGTACACACCGTATATATGATTTTGGTTAACCATGTTTGACTTTGTTGCATAAGAATCATATGTGACAACTATAATACAATTGAAATAAATGAAACATTCATTAACAACTTTTTTGCAATTATTTTACAACTATTATATTGGATTTTTGTGCAACTAACCAATTATTTACTTTTTATTATTAGTAACTAATGATAATAATTAATTAATTAACCTATCATATTATTAATTACAACTCCAAAAGTTATCATATTATTATTATTATATTATACATCAATATTTAGATTCCAAATTAATAGTTAATATTATCACATTAATTATTATAAATTATGATAATTAATATACCTAGTAGATATATTATGTTAGGGCAAAATTGCTCATCACTGATCATTGGCTGATGATTGAACAATTTTGGATCTTTCTTATTTTTTATTATTTTGTGTGAAATAAAACATCATGGGAATGCAAAGGTGTTAACTTAATTTTTCATTTTATGTATATAGTAACCAATTGTTATCAACTGGTGACCAGTGATGTAATGTTATTTTGATAATTGTTATAGTTATTATTGGATAACATGTTTCATATTATAACTGGTAACAAGTCCTTAAGTTAGTCGATATGTTAAGTTAACCAGTAACCAGTCTGTTAACATAACAGGATGTTCACAAAACATATTTTTGTTAAACCTACAGCCAATAATTGCTACAGTTTGATTTTGAATTAGTTGATTGTTGTATCGACTAATGAATATTTAACTTAAAAATATGTTTTGTTAAGTATAAATAAGAGGATTTAAAGATGATGAAGGATTTCGACTTTTTTTTAAAAAAAACTTTAAGTTGTAATTTTGAGGTTTTAGTAATATATCTAATCTAATTTTGAGGAATTCATCTCATATTTGTTCTTGCCTTCGTGAATAAACATCTTCACCTTTGTGTTCTTGTTTTTCATGGTTTCATATTTGAATTAAACATAAATGTTGATTTTCTTTTTGCAAATTTGAATTAAAAACATAAAAATAAAATTATATAATTAAAGGGAATAGTAAACACCTTTAACATTTGGCCACCACGCACTGCATCGGAATTATAAACAATCACATTTATGATCTCTAATTTCATCGAGAATTGTTTTGTTTTTTAATTTTAGGTTTGGACTTATACTAATTTTAGTGGTTTTCTAAGCGTGTTTTGCATTTTGATAATTTTTTATTTCTTACAAAGTTATTTTGAAGATTTCTTGATATTTGCATGAAGATTAACTTGACAGTCATGCCATGACAACATGAAAACAAAAAATATAGGATATCATTTAGTCACATTTTTTAGTATTTGGAGAAATGGATGTTCCCTTTTGCAACATGTATGTGGATAGTTAAGGTTTTACTAATTAGAACACACCTACATGGATCTTAACAATTTTCAAAATTATGCATTTTCAATAACAAGCTCTTGTTTTTGTGCTTCGTAAGCATCAACCTACCAAAGGAAGAAAATTGATTTTTCATCACAAGCCCACATTACTAATGACATATTGCTTATGTGAAACAAGGTGTGGTAGCAATAAGATGTGCAATAAGGTAGGTCTAAAGTTGAATGTGGTAATCATGAGACATACATACTTGGAGAACAAATGTGTATTGGCCAATAATATCAGCCTCTTTATTTATTTAATCAAGGTTCACAAAAGTTATGACCAAAAAAATAGGTTGTTAAGGTTTATGAACTTACAATCATCTTGTAGAAGTCCCCATCAACTTTTTTTGTGTTCTATGTCCCTCATAGCTAACCCTCTTTTTACTTTTGTCATTGGCAAAATTCATTCAATATTTAAATTTACACTTTACATACTACAACATGATTGAACTGAGGTGCCCTACTTAGATTGGTAATTTGTGTACATAAAAACAACATTCACATGATCTCCATTATAACTTAATTAATAGCTTGTAAGAAGGTCATATATGTTTCCAAATCTTATTCAATTTGAAGTAGTTGAGGGACATGTTTGAAATGTGTTTGAAAGTTACACTTCCTATTTTTATTAAACCAACTACAAAGGATTTAAACTGGAAAAGTGACAAATTCTAGGAAGTTTATTCTTATATAAAACTCTATAATCTCATATAAATAACTATTGTGCCAATATTCTAAACAAATGTATTAAATAGGTAATCAAAACTAGAATCCAAACTAGTTGCACAACCAATAGTCAATTATACTACAGTTAAACATTTGCTAACATGTTCAAACTATGGAAAATTTTGGTATTAAACTAACAAGCAACCTATTCATTTGATTGCATAAACAACAATACTAGAGAAGACTTTGGAAGAGATTTTGAGAAACATCAACACTCAAGTTTTGGAAACCAAGTATGTGATCAACTTGGGACAACTCTTGAGGATTGTGCCAAACATCAGGTGGTACATTTTCACACTAGCTAAGTTTGTTCAACCGGTGGAACCTAAACGTGTTCATCTTAAACCTACATGTGCAACAATGGCCATTGATCATCATATGGCAGTGATTCAAATTCAAGTTGGTAAGGACTTCATGGATGATGTTCTAATTGATGGAGGTTCTAAAGTCAATATCATTATCAAGAACTTGAAAATATAATTAGGTTTGTCAAAACCCAATCTAGCACCATACAATCTGCGTATGGAAAATTAAACCATAGTCAAACCACTTGGTCTTATTAAGGATCTAAAGATATTTGTTCATGGAATTCTTTACATAATCACATTTACTATCATCAATAGTAATGTCATAGATTTTAGTTACTCAATGTTGTTAGGATGCCTATGGTTGAAAGATGTAAAAGTATCCCACGATTAAGGAATTAACAATGTTACTATATAAGGAACATGTATAGTGATAATGATACATGTTACCAAGAAACTTGGTGTTCAAACCAAATGACCATAAGTTTTATTATTTTATGATTTCCATTCTAAAATATCTAATGAAGAGGAAGATGTGATGTTTACCACAAAATTGGACCTATTTTCAATAAGAACCATAGCAATACCTACCCATACTAAATTGGTAATTTCCAAAATAGATTACATACCAAATCTTAGGGTAGCATAATAGGTTCCAAAACAACCTGTTGAATCAGTATGTGTTTTAGCTATTAACCTAGCTATACCACCTTATATGATACTATCAAACAACATTTGCCTAAAACCTTTTTCGATCTAGAAATGGGAGATGATCATTAATGAAATACCTGCTTGGGAGTGAATACAAGATTTAACCATAGTTGGTTGGACAATAACTATGGAAGAATAATTAACCAAAGTTAATTTGGGCACCAAAGATAATGTGTAATAGGTAAAAGTGAATGCTTCACTTGAACCGATTATCACATAGCAGTTAATTAAGCTTTAAAAAAAATTCAAAGATGTTTTCATGTGGACATACAAAGACTTAAAAGATATTCCATCAATCACAAATTGTTCAACACAAGATTGAACTTGACACCATAGTCATTTACTCATCAAGCAAGGTATTAGTTGAATCCTAATTACATTGCCATCATCAAACAAGACATAAACAAATTATTTCTTGTTGCTTTCATCAAACTAGTTGAAGAAGCAACCTAGCTATTACCAATAGTGGTTGTTCCTAAGAAGAATGGGAAGTTGAGAATTTGTGTCAATTTTAGGAAGCTCAATGCAACAACAAAGAAGGACCCTTATTCATTTCCTTTCATTGATGAGGTTATTAACATGATTGTTGGGCATGAAGTGTACATTGTTCTAAATGAGTTTTCAAAATATCATTAAATATCAATTGTTCATAAAGATTAGCACAAAATTGCCTTTGTGATAGACTAAGGGGCTTTTGTGTGGGTTGTGATGCCATTTGGTGTCAAAATTGAACCACCCACTTATCAAAGGGTCATTACCAAAGCATTTCATGAATACATTGTTCTATTCATGAAGATTTTTCCTTAATAACTTTATAGTTTTTAATGACATGTCAACACATTTTGAAAAACATAGAAAGTGTTTTTTTAAGTGTAAAGAGTTTGGTATTAGTTTGAACCCAAACAAGTGTGTATTCATGGTGGTTTAAAAAACTATCCTAGGTTTCATAATGTTTAAAGAAGGCAAAGTCATGGATTCTAAAAATGTTTCAATGTTTTAATAAACACGCTGGTAACAACTATCCCCAAGAAATTCAAGTGTTTAATGGGATGGCACAATTTTGCATGTGTTTTATCAAAAAAGTTGCTTCAAATATGTCACTACTCACCAAGTTGTTAAAAAAAATTGAAGTTGTCGAATGGATAGAAGAATGCAAAAATTCTTGGAAGGAGATTAAGAACCAATATGTATAAGTCTCTATTTTGATCAATCCAAATTGGGAGCTTGAATTTCATGTTCATACAAAAGCATTTCCACTAGTAGTAGGAGCCATATTTGCACAAAACCCAACTGGTAAGTTTGATCAACTAGTTATGTATGCTTCTAGATTACTAAACTCAATTGAAACAAATTACACTGTTACTAAAAGGGAAGCCTTAGCTATGGTCTATGCCCTACATACATTTAAACATTATTTATTGGGTAACCAGTTTGTATTTTATGTTGACCACATGGCCTTTGTGTACTTAGTTAACAAGCCATAGGTTTTAGGACAAATAGCTAAATGGTTATTGTTATTTTTGGAGTATGACTTCAAGATTGTTTATAAGCCTAGTAGATCCCATTTAATGGCATATGCATTGAATAGATTGCCCAACTAAGCAAAATCGGTTGGTGTACTTAATCATATTAATGATGCTCACCTATTCACATTACAACTAAAGTAGTTACAGAGTGTCTATGGATATTTGTTAGAATGGGTGATGCCAAAAAGATTTACCACTTCACATAAGGGTGAATGCAAGGTATGGTGGTTCACTTTTGGTGTCACAATGGTATTTTTTATTGGGTACCCCTTGTTCAAAGGCATATGGTGAATAGTAGATTTAAAAATCTATTAATTAGAAGTTGAATGTAAACTAACAACTTTAATATGAAGATATTTTTGTAGTTGTTTATTGATAAAAAGTTCATATGCTAGTAGTAATGGAATTTTTAAGTTCAAAATTATGGACTAGTCGACTAACTAGAATGATAGAAAATTGAAAGGTTCATCTTAAATATTAGCTTGATATTGGCATTGGATTTATTTTTGAAACTTCATATCAACTTGTTATGCTTGCATTCATGACATTTTCTAGTTATTGATGTATTAATTTGCCATTGTAGTAGGTGGTATATTAGTCCTAGTTGAATTGTTTGTGTTATTGTGGTAAGATGGGGCTATTATTCCTTGTGTTGTTGTGGTAGGTTGGATTGCCCCCTCTCTTGTGTTGATAGGGTCACAAGTTGGGGTTATTGATTTTTCAGGTCTTCATAACATTGATCTAAAACCCCACTTTGCCATTTTCTTAGCACATTGAAACATGTTGCAAGGCAATCTACCCCCAATACATCATGATACAACCTTCAAGGCCTCCTTTTGCATTGGTTGACTCATATTAGCCTTGTTCTTCCTAGTCCCAACCTCCAAGCATTAAGGGGCATTCGTTCAAGTCCTACAAGTAAAGCATATTAATGTTTATTATAGAAGGACAAAAAAATAAAAAATGTGTTAGATATGAGTAGTTTACAATTGCATAGGTTCCATTTCCTAACAAAAAAAATTAATTCATGAAAATTAACAAACTCTTCTCAACTTAAGTTGAGTAGTGAGAGAGTGTATTTCAAGATGTGACATGGTGGAAGAAAGGAAATTATATGATTCTTGTTGCTCCTAAAACTTGGTGGCACTTATAGAATTATTGAATTCTGGACCCAACAATAGTACATGTATTTGAGTACTTGATTGTGTTACATTAATTTTGGTATGCCGCTCATATTGCCCCAATTATGCATTCTTCTTATTTCTTCAAGCTTTTTTACTTCTTGTTTGATCCCAAATGTTGCAAAAACTACTTTTATTTCCTTTTTTATCCCACTTGTGATAAGGATTAATTTTGCTCCCTATCTCAACACAATGACAATAGGGAAAAGTCTCTAAAAAAAGGTCGAAATTCCTCCAACAAACCTCCTAATAAATATGACATCATGCTTAGGAAAATTAAAAGCTTTGGTTTTTCACAAACTCCAAAATTGCTCTTACTGTAGGATTGCTAAGCTATGTAGGAATTCGCTCTTGCCTTGTTGTTGCCCAGTGAAAAAATGTGTGATCTATTTCATTTGTTCTTGTGCCCACGTTATAATTGAATTGTTTGTTGTTTCAGTGTCTAGCCTAGAAGAACTTGCTAGTTTATTTATTTATATGTGCACAAGGGGTCAAATTTGCAATGAAGTATATGTTGTTTTATGTGTACAAAGAGCCAATTTCTAATCAGTTGTTTACAATTTTGTGTGTCCAAGGTCTCAAATTTGCAATCAGCTCATTGTTGTTTGCCCTTCCTGGACATCTAGTCTGTGTCCCTTCAGCTTGGATGCTTGCTTGTACAGCAAGCTAAACAAATCATGCCTTTGTAATTTGTTCCCATGATACCCGGTGGATATACGGCAAGTATCACTAAAAAAAAAGTGAAAATAAAATAAAATCAGGCAGGGTGCTCTATGTAGGGTAACCCTGGAATCATCAACTGCAGGGTTCTTACTTCCTAAACCCGTTAAAAGGTGGTGGAAATCCTCAGCTGAAACCCTAGAATTTTGAGATTGTGAGCTGCTTCTTCCCAGTTTGTTGTACTTGATGCTCTCTTTATAATGTAACTCCCAATGGGGACTACATTGAAATAGTTGGAATTCCTGGACACCTTATTTTCAAAATTGAAACACTTCAATTTTCGCAACTTTGATGTTTCATAATTCTCACAAGTCTCAAGTGATACTTCAAAATTGAGCATTGATGTTAACCAATTGAGACACGCAGCACCAATTTCTTAGAGCATGCCAAACCTCGGCAGTAAATTGTCCTTTACAGTACATTTTGGATGAAGATTTGGAGAAAAATGCTCTGAATCGTCTTTGGGCTACTATTAGTGAATAAAGCACATGTTGGCAGTGCCCTGCAAAAGAGGCCTTGGGTGAACTAGCACCCATGATGGTGCCATGGTAAAAATCTCAAAATCCATTTAGGTGCTACCCTGTGGTCAGATTCGATGAAAATTAATTAAAAATCAAGATGTTGAAAATTTTCATAAATTTCACAGAAAAAATGTCGAAAGTTTTAGAAAATTTGCAAGACAACATTGCCTAATCTGATGAAATTTTCAAATTGACAAATGTGAAACACAATAATTATTATATCCATATGTCTTCAAGTGAAAACACACAAATTTTGTAATCTCATGAAATTTCATAAATAATTATATAAAATTAACTTGACAAAACAAGTACATAATATGAAACTCCAAAAAATGCTATCTTAAAATAACACAAAACTTGAAGCCATAACAGGCTTGATCATTAATGGTGATCTCATCAATTAAAAAAAGCTCATCGAAATCCTAGTCTTCAACATTCTCCTTTAACACGTGTCAGGAGCATCACCCAAAACTAGTTTACTAATTTTTGAATTGTTTTTTAAAAGCTCCTTTAATTCTAGTCTTCAACATTTTTCTTTAACACAGGGCATCATCATCAGCCAATAAATAAATAAAATTATAAAAAAGTTGTAAGAAATTAAGATTTAGTATGTGTTGAAAATTAGTAAAGTTTAACTTGAGGTGTTGAAAGCTCTCTTGTTTTAAAATTAATTCAATAATCTGAACACAGGGTGACATGAATCACTTATTTATAAAGATTACAAATATCCGATGCTTAAACTAAATCAGGGTGTCCAAGTTCAAGTCCAACACTTTTTCTAGGTTAATATGGCCACTGAGAGGCCTCTCTCCAAAAGGTGATGGTGCCAACATGGGTGCTGGTTCACCCTGGCCAAGCAAGAGCACCTGTAGCAGGAAATGAGTGTCTCTCAGCAATAAATGAATGTTTCTCATTAACCAACTACAATGATTGGCTCAGGTCAGGTTGTGAGTGTTAAATAGCCTCTCATTTTGTATAGTCCATCTTTTCAGGTTCATGGGTGAGGATGGGAGAGAAACTAAACAATGGACATTGGATTTGCTAGAGGGCTCTCACTATGAATGCTCTCGCAACCCTTGCTGAGGGCCCTCCAACATCATGTGAAGCTGTTCAATTGATCATGAATTGTTCCTTCCAAATCAAAATTTGAATGGGTGGACTCTCTTTCAAGGTAATTTGTATTGAAGCCCTTTAATTATTCATACCTATGCAGAAACAAGTTTTTTTGGGGATGTGACCCACTTCAAATAGCACCCTTTGAGATCTTTCCAAAGATTTAAAGATCATACAATTCAAACAAGGTTTGATTTCAAATCTTACTTTGGTCATCTAAACTTCTAAACCAATTTGATACTTCAATGTGGGAACTCATGGTAAGAGTCATGTGTGAATGTTTCCCTTCGACACCCCCACATGCTTTCTCCTGTGTTATTGTGTAAGGTCAACTTTCTTTAGCCCTTAACTTGTTTCAAAATTGCAATTGACCCAATCAATTATCAAACATTCAATTTGCTTTCATCATCAGAAACCATTTCTTTGTCATTCCAGGGACTTGATCATGAGCTCAAATTAAGGTCATAACAACATGCCTTCACATCAATGAATTTGGTAAAACGTGTAGCAGCTTCATGTTTTTGTATATACCTCACCAATGACACTTATTTGATAACTTCATGCATTAAAATGGTAGAATGTGTAATATGTGCATTAGGCCTTGATTCATGACACGTGCAAGTAAATGTTGTGGATTCATCCAAGGGAGTTTACGACAACCTAACAACATTGTCAATCTAAATGGGGGAACAAACTTGTAGCCTCTATAGTGAATGTCCTTTTGCCATGGGACTAACTAGACTTGGGGACCTCACTCTAGGAAGTCCTTTGGGAAGAAGACTTACCCTATATGTAAATAACGAGGCCAAATTGGCCATATTTATGGCCTGATTCTCAAGTGGAATTGAGACAAATCCAAGAGAGCAATTAGGCAACCTAACATGCAATCCAATTTTTAGTCTTCTTGAGAAAATCTTATTCTACCAACCACTGTACAACCCAAGGATTTTGACTTTGTATTTGAAAGCACCTTCCCACATGAAAGATGCTTTGGTCAATTGAAGGGACCTTCCACTGGTCACATGCAAACCTTCCACCATTCAAACAAAAAACCTTTGGTACTTTAGGCTAGTGAAGGTCTGTTCCCATGGGTCTCCCATAATTTTCAGGCCTATGCCCTTGGGCTATCACCCCCAAGGCTAGGACCCTCATATTATGGGAGCAAGTCTTCCCCTGTACATTATGCACTAGAGAAAGCGGCCCTAGAGCACATTCTGCCTCCCAGTGAGCCACTAGGGTGAGTAGAAGAGCTTCAAGGGCATTGAAACCTTTCAAAATAACAAGCAAGGAGTTGAGGCACAAGTGAAGAAAATCCACATGCAAATGGAATGAAGAAAACAAGTCAATAAAAAAGCATTGAGGCAGTCTTTTCCCCATTTGTCATAAATTTTTTATAAAGCTGCATGACCCTGTATGGACCAATGGCCTTTCCTCAAGAACCATGGTCTTATTCATGGGTTATTGGAAAGCAAACATGACCAGTTGCAGAAGCTGATCACTATGCTGAGAAATATTATCCTGGGTTGTAATAAAACCCTCCCAGGTGCCATCATAAATATTCTTAAGTAGAATACCACAGATTGAGATTCCAGTGCACACTACAAGGAAAGTAGTTCAACTATCCAGAATAAATTTTGGTGCAGTTTTCTGGCAAAGGCCATTGATGAAGCTCCAAACTTTGGCTGCTGCCAACATTGACCTAACAATGTGAGATGAAATGTCCATGGAAAATTGTTGCCTGCCAGAGCCACCAGCACAACGAAATTACTGTTGCCTGCAGGGTCTATTGCCCAAGAGGAATCAATCACTCTCAAGGATTGAACTTGGTTGATTACATGTCATGTACAAAGGCTTATAGTTGACTGGATTTTGGTGAGTGGTAGCAATCTCTGCTCAGAAATGAACAACACCCCGGCCTTCAACACTGATCCTTGATGCTTGCAAGCTCTTCTTTGTTGTTTTCAAATGCTGAAGCTTCTTATTCATCTGCAATCACCAAAAGTTGACATAAAGACCACCGACAAGTTAGCATGCACAAAAAACTCAGCTCTACAAGAAGACTTGATCCTTATGTCTTTATGGTATGGTGAACTCTCAGATCAAAATCATACATAAGAAAACAAGAGTGTTAAAGGCTCCCAAAATTCACAATAAGTAACAAAATTAGATTAGAGGCTGGACTTCAACAGCACTTGAATCATCCTTCTATTGTAGTTCACTGCTGCAATTAGTATAGTAACAAAAGAGTTGGTAGTACTCAAATACCAATTGTCCTGAAATTTACAGTACTGGCATGATAGTTATTTCAGGGGTCTTGCTTGTGATGGTGGAATAACAGGGGGAAAAATGAAAATTTGACATGAAATGGGAAGCAATATTCATTGACCTTCATCCGCCGTTCATCTTGACGCTGCTGCCTAGCACGATTACGAGCTACTTCAGGATCCACCTTTGACTCAGGTCGCCTTACAAAATCAAGAGGGAGTGCTTCTGGTCTGGAGGCATGTTGCCGGTAGCCAACGTCCCCTGGCCTGAGCTCCCTGCATTTTAACACCATGTATACAAGCTGAGGTGATTGCTTCGTTAACAAGGCATCCTAACCCTAGAAATAAACACTGAACAAATAATATCAATCTCATCAGCTGAAAGATCCTGCTAGCATGCATGCAAAGATAACTGAATCAGAGATAGCAACCATATGTGGAAATTTGGCTAGTCACAGGAAGACTTACTCTGATTCTTGCAGCATATCCAGGTCATCTCCTGGTCTTGAATCCATGAGTCTTGGCCTCGAAGCAGGCCTGCTCATACAGTCAAGGATTGTGAGATTGACTCAAACTGACAGTAATATAGAACTTTGGCTAATCAGACATTCCTCAATCAGGCCAGCAAGCAAGATCTTTATGACTGGACTATCCAAAATACCAAATGCTTGAGCTGATAAAATTCTAATAATAAAGTCATCTTACATGTAGAATGGACACCACACACAAGCATATCTCACTTGAGTTATGTCTTACTGCAGTACTGATTATACCAAATCCATCTCTTCATCAGCCACAAGACAGAAGATATGATCCCCTATTTTGCAACTATCACACCAATTGTCAAATAAACAACATGAAACTCCCACAAAACATAACATTGACAAATTATCAGGCCTTCAAGATGCAAACAACTTATACTATGTATATCTAGAGATTGCAGAAAAACTGCACAACAAGAAGACAAGACAAGAACTCATAAAACAAATTCCTCTTGTAAGATACACCAGATCCACTTCACACAAGATGTACTTTTCAGACAGGACAGAACTCATAAAACAAACTCCTCTTGTAAGATACACCAGATCCACTTCACACAAGATGTGCTTTTCAGACAAGACAGAACTCATAAAACAAACTCCTCATGTAAGATACACCAGATCCGATTCACACAAGATACACCTTTCTGCAGGCATCACATAGGTGATACACCTCTGTCACACAAGATCTATCTTACACCAGTATCATGGAACAGAGACATCTATCACATATAACATACCATGGCAATGCAAAGATAGTATGATCTTTTTTTTGTCTCCTAATCCTCCTACTGGTACTTCTTCAATAAAAGGACTGTAGAACACACAACTAACAATGTTAGATACCCCACAATTTGAGCATTGCTTTGTTATCAGGAGTGACTACTCATAGGTATGCACAATCCACTAACACCCCCTGTACTGATGGAAAGGGCTTGGTTGGACATTGCAGGTCAATAACTAATTGTTCAGATTGACTCACTTTTTAAGTGGAGTTCTTTGTGGCTGAGGCCTCTCCTCATCATAGCTCCGTAGATCCTCATACCGTGTACTCTTCTGAAAAAGAGGACGGCTCTATATGGACACAAAGAAAAACAATGAAGTCAATGAAGCCATCATGAAGGACTGACCTTATGAGAGGTAATTTTTTAAATCACCAGATTGTGTACAAAATCAACACAAAGTGATTACAGTCATAGACTGGCAAAAGGCCTCAAGAAGACAGCTCGTTAAAAGTTGTTGAAGTGGCCAAATTGCTTACCCACTTATCTACAAGGTCTCTGGCCAACTTTTTGTTGATGGGTGTCTCTTCTGGCAGCCTTGACAAAAACATGACAACCTGTCTCCCACCAGAACAAATGATCTGTTAAAAAGTATCACACAAATTAACTTTTCCATACCATTTTTGCAGATGTCCTTTGAAAAACTACTCACACCCACATACAGCGTATTGCCCCCCAACAGGATGTTCTGATTGCTTGTTTGCCAGCCAGCAAACCCTGGTGCTTCGTTCCTTGAATTTACAGTGATCCACCATGATGGTTATGAGGCAACACACATGCCCTACAAAAGAAGAAGCAGGGTGTTGCCACTACCTTTCCAAGGCCACTCTTCTTGAGCTGCTCACGCCTCTCATAAACCTCCACATCAATTGGCAGCTGCCCCAATCAATCACCTCAGCACAGGGCTCTCTTTCAAGATTCATAATCCACTATCAGACTTCAGAAAGCAAATGATCAAAGGAAAGAACCAGAAACAAATCATGACACAAAATGACCTGCCTAGCAAGTAAACCTTGAGGGTCATTTCCCATCAGGGTGAGGGTTGGTTCCAGCTCACCCATGCCAGAAAACCTTAATTGGATGTTTGACAACTTAACTGATTCATATATCATCTAAGCTGCTTAACTTACTGTAGGGATTCATGACAACCTCTAAGTAAATGCTGAGAGCTCTGGGAATCTGATCTTCAAGTCAGAGTCACTAGAATCTTGTTTATGACAGCCATATGGTAAGGTGTGACTCCTGATTGAAAAGGTGAATTCCACCAAATTCAAAGCATGTGACCTTCATAACTCTGACACGATTGCAGTGAGACAATGTTGGAACTTCAAATGCACTGGTCAAATTGAATAAACTAACTTACATCAGTCAGCAGCTTAAGAATGCCAGTGCGAATGTTGATGTTTGGTAATGAACCATCTGGAAGTGGCTCAAGCCAGTTCTTGAGTGAAGAGAGAACTCCTCGGTCTAAGAATTCCTGCTGCAGTTGCCGTCTGCAAGCCACAACAAACATTTTAACACAACATTCCCTTTTACTAAACCTGACATCTTTATGGACATGTCCTGGCATTAGTAGTACCATGCCCCATCTTAGCAAGAAAAGAAAGAATGTATGTGACTTACTTCTCAAGCACATGCATGAGCTCTGGAAGCATCTTCAGTTTTTCAATTGCAGGCTTGGATGCACAGTTAAGATCAGCATCTGTCTCTGCTGCAACATCCAGCTTTGCCATAAATTGTTCAACAAACATGGCAATCTCCTCAGGGGTGTGCTCAAACTTTTTGCGCTTCTTACCACCTTTAAAAAACCTGGTTAGCTCATCATCATCCTGGTCATCCTCCCCAGCTTCCTCTGCCTGCAAAGGGGTTTGTGAAGAGACCTTGAGAACAATCATTGGGAAACTCCAACACTTGGGTTAACCCTAAGCAAGTCCCATCCAACAGCACATCTCAAAAGCATGTAAACAAAAAAAATGGATGCTCCCAATTATGACAGAAACAAATTCAAAGTATCAATTGGAAGGTCTGGGTTAAGCATCAACCTGTGGAGCATCCCCAGCTGAGTTCTGTTCCCCATCACTGATGTAGCGCTCATTTTCAGGCACTCCTTCATCATCTATGAAGTTCTTGTCCTCATCATCAGGTACTCCCTCTCTGTCTTCCTGCTTTCCATCACCAAATATCAGGATAAAATCTGCAGACCAAACTACATACTAGGAATAACAGTTTGATGACAATGTAAATATTGACACCATGTAAGTATAGTCAAGGGTCTGGAAGAAGGCTTCCTACTAATGTCTCATTCAAGCCAGATGACAACTCAGGTACAGATCAGGAAGCAGGACCATGTGTCAACCACTCTGTAACAAAAGTAGCAAGAATCTTGATGTGATCCACCAATGGTATCTCACAAACTCCTAATCAATCAACAGTAAGTCTATCACCAAAAAAATGATGGTGGAAGTCATGACAGAAAGACTGAATTCAGCACAGATGGATCACAAAGGTTGTCCATTTACAATGGTATTGACACATCTCATGATGGTGATAGGGTAATCACAAGGTGATTCTGGAGGTGATGTTCGAGACCCGAGAAGACAGGCATGTGAGGACATACATCCCACTTTATGCAATATTTTAAGAATCCAGTTGAGTTTGAAAAGATCAGCAAAGTATTGAGAACTTCTCCCACAATATGATTGACTGGATGCATCTAACCGAAATTATGCACTGATGCCTATAACCCTAGAAGACCAAATCATGCTGGTTTGTTGTCAATTCTCAGATGAAACAAGAGCCATATCTGGTTGCATACGTACACACCAGAGTCTACAAACCTGTAGGAAAAAGATGACAGGAGAAGGCTCTGACTCCAAAAGAATAGCCATTTCTTGCCAAAGATGTGAACATAGAAGAGCAATTCAAAGGTCTCAAAACCCTAATAATGGAGAGAGAGAGAGAGAGAGAGAGAGAGAGAGAGAGCTCCTGACCTCTGAATCATCGCCGTTTCCTGCAACCGAGTCCCACATCTCCTTCATTTCTTTTGCCCCTTTCTTGGTGGAGAACTCAGAACCCTCCCAATCTGAGCCCTTATTGCGAACCCCACCCTTTGTATTTCTAGCAAGTTTATCCGAAGAACTACTGCCGATGGCGGATTTACGTTTCTTACCCGTGACGGGTGTATCCTTAGCCTTCTTCACCTTCTTCCGGATTTCACCCTCCTCTCTGTCCTTGCTTTTACGCCTGACCACAGGAGATGATACATAATCTTCCGCTTCTTCTTCTTCTTCTTGTCGGTGTCGTCTTTCTTGTTGTGTTTCCTCTGGAGAATGAGTCTCTCTCGTCCCACTCTTCTTCACCAAACGCTTTCTAGGTTTCGACTTGGGAGCTTCCTCGTCATCGTCATCATATTCTGGTCGACGAGGCGCTGAAGAGGGAGAGCGTTCATAGAAACCTCCTCCTCCTTCTTCTTCTTCTTCTTGCTGCTCCAAAGCCTGCGGCGACATCTCTCTTGACGACGACTGCTCGTCGGGATCGTACAGAAACTCTCCCTCTTCATCCCGCTCCACCATCTTCTCCTCCAACAAACAAACAAAACAAATTGCAGATCTACGCAAACCTCCTCAACAACAACAACACCCAATCCTCAACAAACAAACAAACAAACAAACAAGAAGAAACAAACCTCCTCAACGACGACGACGACGACGACGAGCGATCCTCGTCGACTAGAAGAAGAAGAAAACCTTCTCGACAACGAGAAGAAGCAAAGACCGACAAAGAAAGAAAGAAAGCAAATGCTCTTCTTCTTCTTCTTCTTTTCCTTTTTCCGCTGTAGGTCCAAAATGTCAAACCCAGTCTGTTCTCCAAATGTCCTTGTTTGATTAAGTACATACTAATTTAATACAAATTAGGAAGTACCTGCTAATTAAACTACTAATTAAGTTCTAATCCCAAGTTCCCAACCCAACTTCTCCTTTTGACAAAATCATTGATTGACTACATACTAATTTAATACAAACTATGAAGTATCTGCTAATTAAAGTACTTAATTAAGTTCTAATCCCAAGTTCCCAACCCAACTTGCCCTTTTGACAAAATCATACTCAAAGTCAATCCCAATTAGGGTAGTCCGCTCTCCAATATGTATAATGGATAGGGTACATGAATATATACGTATACAGTAATTCTATTTGGATACATGAATTATTCATATTAAATGGTGTAGCCTGTGCAGTTTGCCCAAGTGTCAATTAGTTACCCAACTAATTTTTCCTTCCAAAACCCTTTTTTGTAATTTAATTGAATTTTTAATTTTTGAAATTATTCAAAATTCATTATCTCTTGACCCTAAACCCTAAATTTTTTCAAATCAACTTCATTAAATTCGACTCATTGTGGGTTCTCCAAGAATAGAAAGAGAGTGCTCAAGTTTCACTATAATTTTTTTGATTTAAATGAATTTTTAATGGAAAAAATGCTCAACATTCAATAATTTCTCCATTATGGGTTGAAACATTATGAAATCAACTCAATGCACCCTTTCATCAAAGGCTTTCCAACAATACCAAGAATGTGGGAAGAGGCACCATGGTTTGAGAGACCTCAACTTGATAAACAAAATAACCAAACTATTTTTTTTTCATAGATAGATTAATTTGGGGTGTTTTTCAAGTTTTTTTTGGGTGCAATAAGCCTTTTTGATTGGTTCATCCCAACAAAAAATTTGTGAAACTTGGGAGATTCCCCAATGTAAAAGTATTCATTTTCAAGGTAATAACTATTGTTGTTTGGTTATCTAGTTTTAGGACAAACCTCCATGTATCAACACAACATATTTTTTACTTTTAAAAAATAGAAAGATATGTGTATTCAACAAATTCAACAAATTGGTTGTGAAGATAATTATGTATTAATCATTTTTTTAAAAATTATGAACGAATTTTTTTTTTTTTCAAATTAAAAAAACTATTGATATGGATAAAAGATAAGTCAAATGTGTTGCTTTAGCTTTTTGGTTACATTTTAATTAACAATGGGCAACATCTGTTGGATCATCATCATTATCGTTGGTGGGTGAAGAGTTTTTTTCCCTATCATCGTTGGTTTTTTCACAACAAAGGAGGAAGTAATGACAAGGTGTCAACATACAATCAATTTTTTTTTTTATTTATTTTTTCATGCTCATAAGAAGGAGTGACAAGAGTAATTGCACTATAAAAACTCAACAAAAAAAGTGAAAGGAATAAGAGGAGGATTGATAGTGGGAGGAGCTTGGAATTCCATTACCATTGCTAGCAAATTTGGAGTTTCACATGAACTTAAGCTCACCCTACCAAGTTCAATGGGCTTGGAAGTTTCGTGTGGTTTAGTGGAGGCTTAGGGTTTTCATCTTTTTTAACCTAATTTAGATTGTGGTCGAAACCATTACATTATTCCACCCAAATTCAATTTGAATGAAATTGGACATGCCACAAATCACTACACTTGGACAAAAGTGACCACCTTCCACTTTGATCCCACTTATTATTGGATTCTAATGGGATCCTAATGGATCTTGCCACTACATTCATTTTTTCACCACACTTCATACAAACTTCACCATGCTTTTCACTCTAATCCCACCATTATTGGATTTTGTTAGGATCCCATTGGACCTTGCCACTCCGTTCAATTTCTTCATGTATTCACATGCATATATATTTTAAATATGTTCCAATTTATTAAGATTTTTTTGTCTACACTAGTATTACCTCTTTCCTTACAAAGTATTACTTATAAAAAGACCACTTGCCTCACTCATGTATATACATATGAGATGAATGGAATATTCCATTCATATGACCAATCCCATTTACATGCATATGCATTGTGATGGAACATACATGTTCCAAATATGGTTCCCCATGTAGGTAACCATGTGGTCGTTTAAGTGTGGTCATTTACATGTATCCAATTCCATTTATTCAAAACAACCAACAAGGACATGTCACCAGTTAACCTCATTGCCAATATTGATATATGGATTATTAGGTCATGCATGCATTAGATGACAACTCAAGGATCATTTACAACAATGACAATTAATAAAAAATGAATGGATAAATATAATTTGTATAATTTACACCCCAAATATGCACATACATATTAGTCGATCCATATGTGGATTAATCATTGTTCGACTTTCTCACATTACATAATGGAATTATGTACATCATATAACTGAAGTCATAACTATAACCTCCCCACATTGCAAACCTCGAAAAACAATGAACCAATTTGCATACAAATGGCCAATTCACACCTTGTAAACTATCATGATCATTCAGCGACAACATCATTTGAGTTGGAACTAAACCACCCCCCCCCCCCCCCCCCCCCCCCCCCCCACCCCAAACACCACACCCCCCTCCCTCCACCCACCCCCCCCCCCACAATATACCTTCTTTTCCTATAAAGGGAATACCCCACGCGGGACCCGGGGGGGGGGGCCGGTTTTTTTGTTTTTTTTTTGGGGGGG
>Ga0116231_10006981_pt1 | contig 21061 bp, 19 predicted proteins | sample S1TSphgellanicum_2_FD_89695 | JGI IMG/M metagenome (GOLD analysis project Ga0116231, IMG submission 89695) | Host-associated microbial communities from peat moss isolated from Minnesota, USA - S1T2_Fd - Sphagnum magellanicum MG | ecosystem: Host-associated > Plants > Peat moss > Unclassified...
CACCATCCACTGGATGCCCATTATTACTCAGTTGTGGATGAACCTTAAACTGAGTTAATATTTGGTTTCACCTTGGTAACCAATTTTGTAGGAAATAGGTCTCATACATAGCTAGATAGGTAGGAAAATAGGTAAACTACTAGGTAAGTAGATGGTTTATACAGAGGTAAGGGCTGTTTTTACTACCTGCCTAATATCAACCTGCTTGTGGATTGTTAGTAGGTAGGTAGGAAAAAAAAGCAACTCAGCTAACCACCATGGTTAGCTAAGGAACTGGAACCCAACAGAAAACTATTTCATGACCACTTACCATTCATCTTTCACGTTGCACTGGTGGCGGAAGATGTTAAATCGGCCAAAGAAATTCAATACAGTCAGTACAAAAAGTACTGTTGCGATTTTTTTCTCCCAGTCTGCCATTTGCCCCGTTGTTTTTAAACCTTGCTATATCTAATCATGGTTTGAGTCCATGTTATGTATGTTTTGGACATGTTATGGGTATTAGCGGTATGTGACATGTCAATGAGCATGTTATGTGCCTTTCTGAACACTCATAACATGAAAGGTTATGAGTGCAAAACGAGCCTGGGTATCACCCAATTTGTTTTAGAAAATATGAATGGGGCAAAGGGCAGACTGGGGGAAAGAATTGCACCAGTACCTTTGTACCGACTGCATTCAATTTCTTGGGTCGATTTAACATTTTCCCACTGGTGGGTGATGGGTTACTGTGGCCCAGATGTTGTTTCATTCAGTCAATTTTCCAGTTCAGCTGCATTGAATTGCAGTTCAGGTTCCAGTTCCACTTTGGAAAAGTGGTTTTTTATTATGTTCTAAGTATTGACAACCAGAAACTGCCGATGGACTGGGGCGAATCGGGTTCACCTCCCACATTTGTGTATATGATTTTACCCTATGAATCATAAGGTCTAAATCAAGTCAAAACCACGTGAAGTTTTTCATGGTATGGAAAAAAGTGGTGAATGAATTCCATTTGTAGTCATTTCATTAGAAATTTCTCTTTTGATTTTTTTTTTGTGATTCTCCGTCAAGCACGGCTGTGTATGTTTCAGTTTAAGGGGACGTACCCTTACAATGTATATAATAGTTCCTCTGCTTTTTGGGGGGAACTTTTTTGAAATGTTCCCCCCAAAAGCGGAGGAACTTTTGGTTTTTTGAAAGATTCCTACCCCATGAGTACCAGCCAAGTAACATGTGGGTAAAATGAAAAAATAGGCTTTTATGCCAAGTACGTAAGGCCCACAAATGACAGCATTCCTGAAATGCAGGCTGCCTCAGCTTCTGCCTCATCAGGGTCCCCACTTCAGGAATGTCAATGCCCTCACCCTAGGGCCTTGCCTTACACAAAAATGGCATCCTTCAAGATCAAACATTATGATTTGCCGAAATCATCCATGGATTCCTTTTGGATAGAACTGAGCCTTACCATGTCCCAGTCATGCCTAGAATTCAATTGGTGGGCAATTGGGGAGGGGTTACTTGGGATCGGCTCTAAATACCGACTTTTCCAACCCAGGAAAATGCACCAAAAATGTCAAAAAGTTGCCTCTCTAGTTGAGTGTTTTAGTATCACCTTTAGACCTTGGACACCTCTACAATTTTCTATTTTCTAGATACTCTTTGCGGGTTTTCAGATATGCTTTTGTCATTTTTTGGAGCCCAAGCACAACACATTTTCTTAGTTTTTGTCGTATATTTGCTTCTTGGCCATTCATTAGACATCTTTCTAAGTAGCATGTGCATGTCCCATGTTTGGACCCAAATCTATATTATATATATTTTGGATATCATTTAGGAACAAAATTCTAATGTATCCTCTAGGCATCTTTGTGCGTGTACAGCTGTAGCTTTACCACTGCAGTATTTGGATTGTTGTTCACTCCACGGAAGTAATAAGTAATACCCTACCTTCTTGTCAGATTTGGTGAAAATTAACTAAAAAATTGGTTGAAGAGAATTCTTAGAAATTGCATGGGAATTTTGATGAATTGTATAAAACTTTATAATTTGTGTAGATGAATATTTTCAAATTTTCAAGTAGGAGCGATAAAAATGTTGAAAAATGATAATGCTTTATTGAATTATAGCTCAGATTTCATAGAAGTAGAAAGGAATCTTTGTATTTAAAAAGTAATGAAAACAAAATCTAGTCGAAAATGTTGTACATGTTGCACCAATCTGTTTTGACAATGATCAAGTTTGTCATTCAAATCACATTGAAATTGAATATCAACAAAAGAACTAACTACATTAGTGAATGTTTTAAATGATTTAACAATTTGTTCTTTGTAATTTATCATTTGCCCATTTATGTTTGGACCAAATCAATTTTATAGACATTCAAATGCATGACAAGGGAATGGGAGGAGAGATTTCAATAGTAAGACATGATACAAAATTACAATCAATCAATTTTTTTGGCAAAAATAAACAAAAAGCAACACATTTTTTTGCATATGGATTATTTTGCTTTGTGGAATTTTTTTGCTTAAAAGTGATTTTTAAATATTGTTGGGTTGAAGGTGTTGTTACACTTATGCCTATTGGTTATAATTTGAAGAGTTCCTTGAAATAATGTTGTTAGTTAAATCAAAATTTTCCTAGGGATGCTTGTTGCCCTAGTTCCATTCGGAAATTGAAAAACAAAACATTGATTAGCATGCACATTGGGTGAAAATCTTTTAAGGTGTACCACACAAGACGAAAAGGGCCTAGTCCTTACTATAATCCTTTTTTACTTTATATTTTAATCCCCATAAACAATAATGAATCAAAAGTTGTCAAAATTTTCAAAAGAACTATATTTTAAACCATTACAAATGTAGATTCCATCATAATCATCCATAAATGTGTCTTTACACAGTAAAAAGGATTAGGTAAAAAAGATAGAAAAATGTGATGTTGTAATAAGATTTTGGTACACCTTAAAGAATTTGAACGCCATCATTTATCTATAATTATTGAATTGAATAAATTGCATAATGCAATATGTTTATTAGTAAATCACATTTTTAAAACAAAGTGGAATAATCATCAATGATAAAAAATTATGTATGCCAATCATTGTGCAAGTAACTATTACATTTCAAATCCATATGAAAGTAAGGTGACATAGGCTTAGTGGAAAATTCCCAAAAAAGTTTCTCTCACAAGTGTTTTGCTTCATGTTCAATCTATTGATGATTATATATATTTTGTATTTCCATTATTTCATGTTCTTGACAAATGAAAAGCTTACAAAAAAACCATGGAAGACCTTCACAAAGTTAGTATTCATGAATTAAACAATGGAATCATTTAAATAGCACACATGGAAATGTGAAAAAGGTGTTGAAAGATTATCAAGAAGCCTTGGAGGACCTTGACAAGGTTTATATTTTATGAACCAAAAGTGCATTAAGTTTAAAAACTTGTGCACATGAAAAAAACGTCTTCAAAGAATATGAAAAAACCTTTGAAGACCTTGACAAACATGAAATTATTAAACCAAACATTGCACATATTTTAAGGATTTACTAATATGTCAAAATGGTGTTGAAGAACTATGAAGGAGCCTTAGAGGACCTTAATAAGATTAATATTCTTAAACCAAACAATGCATTCACTTTGACATTGCGTGGAAGATTCAAATATTTGTTGGATGACTAAGAGGGAGCCTTGGAGGACCTTAACAAGGCTACTATTATTCAACCACAAAATGCATTCATTTTCGGTAATCATGGAAATGTCAAAAAGATGTTAAAAGACTATCAAGGAGTCTTGGAAGACCTTGACAATGTTGATTTTCATGAACCAAATAATGCATCCACTTTAATGATTCATGGAGATGTCAAAAGGATGTTGAAAGACTATGTTGGAGCCTTGGAGGACTTTGATAAAGCTAATGTTCTTGAACCAAACAATGCATTCACTTTGAGGATTCGTGAAAGAATCAAAGATATATTGAAGGAGTATCAAGGAGCCTCGGAGGACCTTAACAAGGTTGATGTTTTTGAACCAAAAAATGCACTCACTTTGACGACTCATGGAAAGTCAAATATATGTTAGGTGAGTATGAAGGAGCCTTCGAGGACCTTGACAACTCTGATGTTCTTGAACCAAATTATGTATTCACTTTGACAACTCATGGAAGAGTTAAATATATGTTAGGTGAATATGAAGGAGCCTTGGTGGACCTTGACAATGCTGATGTTCCTGAACCAAATTATGTATTCATTTTGAAGACTCGTGGAAAAATCAAATATATGTCAAAGGACTATCAAGGAGCCTTGAAGGACCTTGACAACATTGATGTTCTTGAACCAAACAATGCATCCATTTTGATGATTCGTGGATATGTTAAAAAAAACTTAAAGGACTATGTTAGAACCTTCGAAGACCTTGATAAGGTTCATGTTCTTGAACCAAACAATGCATTCATTTTGAAAACTCATGGAAAAGTCAAAAATATGTTGATGGACTATCAACAAGTCTTGGAGAACCTTGACAAGGCTGATGTTCTTGAACCAAACAATGCGTTCACTTTCAATGATCGTGAAGATGTGAAAATGAAGTTGAAAGACTATCAATGAACTTTGGAGGACCTTGACAAGGCTCATGTTTTAAAACAAAACTTGTTTTTCACAAAACAATGTTGGGTTGTGGAAGCAAGTAACAAGCTAAATTATTCATCAATTTGCAGTCAACTATGTAACATGAAACTTGTAAATTTCGTGACAAGTGATTTTATAACCAATTTGTACATCAAATTGATCTAATAAAATTCATGAAATTATTTATTTTACAAATTCACCATGTTTCACTCATTCTTGATTGGCCTTGGTTTTGTCGATCATTAAAAAAAACTTTTGTTTCATTCGAATTAGTAATGAGGGATGCCTTCAATGTATGGGAGATTTTCATGAATCCATGCCAACATTTGTTCTTTGTAACAAGTGCCTTGGTTTGTGCCATTAGTTGGTAGTATGGTCATTCTTAATTTGAATATGTCATATTCGGATCTTAACATCTCCCTTCTATGCATGAAATGGAGTAAATAATGAATGTTTTACAATGCAAATGAATGTTTTATAGAGCAAGTGCATGGTGGACACAATAGTGGCCAGCAAATCTTATCTCATGAACAAGACTTGGGCGGCACCAATATATAAAGAATCGTTTTGCATTATCAAGAAAACATACTTGATTGTGTAAAAGTGTAGTGATGTGTCAAGGAAGCTCAAATCATTATTGGCACAAAGGAATAATGTACATGCATTTGTTGCTATTGTTGTCAATTGGCAATGTTACACAAGGTTGTTCAATGTGGATGAAGATTGTACATGGGAATTTATTCATTTGAGATTTGAGCAATTCAAAAGGCAAGATCTAAGTAATAATGAACAATTCTAGAATGCACACATCATAGAGCTTCAACAACATCAAATGAGTGGATTTACTAGTGATTTTAAAACAAGAGCAATGATCAAGCTTGCATTTTATTTCCACAAAAGGGTTCAAAGTGTTATGAATGCCAACAACCCACAAGATGTTCCATTTCCATGGTTTCTCTAAACCTTTGATCCAGAAACACATCTAAGAAATTTTTTAGGGTTAAACACATTCAGATCAAATCATGAATGCACATGGTTTGGGATGGTATGTGTTGAAAAATCCTCCAATCTTTTTGTTAATGAGGATCAAAAGCGTGATTTTACAAATGAAGTTGGAGTCATGGTTAGCTTGAACCATCCACATATTATGCAATTGATATGTTACCATCAAGGGTCTAGGTGTTCAATATTGATGGAGCTCATGCCCATAAATTTGGAAAGGCACATCAAGGAATGATTGAAGGTTTCATGTGGTTATCCATTCACACCTCAAGTAGCTGTTAACATTATGTTACAAATTGCTTTAGGTATGGAATACCTACATGGACAAGATGTTGTACACCGTGACCTCAAACCTAATAACATCTTGGTTTGTCCCAACACAAACCTAGAATTATCTATAGCTGGGTATGCCGAAATGAAGTTAGTAGATTTTGGTTTTGGCAAAAACAAAGCTCAATACCTTTCAATCAATGTTGCAATCCAAGATTTGTGGAACAACTCCATGGAGGGCACCAAAGGCTTTTGGGGAAAATTATTCTGCAAAAAAGGTTAATGTTTATAGTTTTGGAATCATGTGTTCACAAATTCTATCTAAAAATTTGCACCTTTTCTATAACCCCCCAATAAATGTGTTTGAAACAATTAGTCCCCCACAATATGAAAGGCCGTCTTTGCCTTCCAACAATAGTGACCTTGCACAATTACTAACCTTGATCAAGGAATGTTAAGTGCATAATCCACATCAACGTCCAAATTTTTCAACTATTTGTATTAATCTCAAAAAAATTAGATTTAATCTTTTATTGTGCAATGAATTATAAATTAGAATTAACCCAATGCATTAATTAATTCTTCATTTTGCAAGCATGTATAGATACATAAATTTCAGTGCCAATGTGCTCAGCATGATCAAAGAACTTGTGCAAGCATGCTATGAGTGCTTCTATGCAAAACATTATTTACAATTATTCTTTTTCGTGGCCTTAAGGTCACCATCTTCTTGTCAATGGTTTCCATTGTCTATGGACTATGTTTAGATTGTGTGTCAATACCTCAGCACTTGAATTTTCAAGTAGCATGTTGTTGTAGCCTTAGCTTTGGGCTCATGACCAAGGTAAGGGCTTGCAAAAGTGTGGGCCAAGAGTGGGCCCAGGAGTCGCATTTCATGCTCCCAAAAGTGTGGGAGAATGTGAGGGAATGAACCTTCACGCTCCCAAGTGAGTTCCCACTTTGGGAGTTGAACTCCCAATGGACTTTCAAATTTTTAAAAAGTAATTGTAGGGGTCAAAACTCATTGGATTGAAAAGTTCATTATATCATTGGAAAGCTCTTGGAACGTAGATGTCTAAAATGGGCTTGCATGACCTATTCGGGTACTTGAAACACAAGTTATGGCCAAAAGAAAGGTTGGGAGTCAAATTGCCAATTTGACTCCCGACCATTAGAAATCGGGAATCGCCCAGATTTCCTTGCGTTCAGGTGGCTTGCCACATACTAGAAAGCTTTTGACGAGGGCTACAACTTTTTTTTAGATATCATTTCAATCAAAGGTTTTCATGCAAAGTTATGCACCTCCAAAGTCGCAAAAGTCTCAACTTTGGGAATTTCAGGATTCCCACTTGGGAGTACCAGAACAAAATGACATTTGGGTGCTGGCCCCATGGCTAAGCACAAAGAATACTATAAGGGGGAAGGTGGTGGCTTCCCCAAGTTTGGGCCGTGGTGAATCTTATGAATTCGTGGTTGCTCGTGGCTTCGTCCATGCACCAAAAGTGCTCCAACTATGCACTAACCAATTTGTTGTTTGGTTTGTGCAAGTTCGTGTGAATAATTGAACTGCTTGTCACTTTTCCTAATCCCACCTTGGAACTCCAGCACACCTTTCTACCCCCAAAGTGCTACGAGCCAAAGAACGCACCCCAATTCCTTCTCCCTCTATTACTTTCACCTTTGGACTCACAGTTAAGTCCATCAAGGAGCTTAGGGGTGCGTCATATGCAATGAATCGTTTAATGCTTTCAAACAACTTCTTTTGTGTCTATTCTTCTTTCTATGTGTTTGAATGAAAGCATAAGGTACCATCATGAATAAAATCTTTGCAATTGATTATCCACCATAGCCTAATGTAGCACTGCCTTGCAGTAAGAAATAGTTTCAACATTCCAAAGCCAAATTGTGAAATCTTAAGATCATGTTAATAGTATTGTACCCCTTAGATGCCATTTGACCCATTATCCAACCACAACTATCAAATGTTATGATACAAATGGGCCATTACTGTATTACACTATGGAACTTACAATTATATCCTTCAAGTACTATATTTGCACCTCCATGTCAACAAAATATAATTCAAAAAGAAGATAATCAAAATGTTGGAAAGTTCAAATTTTGGAAATACGGATTCTACTTTTTATGGAAAATTTTCTCAAGAGCTTAATCTTGATTCCACAAAATATATATTCAACCCCAAGAGGTTGAATTGTTGGTATGAATGCAATAATGCATCCACGTCTATAAGATTGCAAAGAAAACACCAAAATAACTTTTCGGAGATACTAATGTGACAATCCCCACAAAACTAAAACTAATGTGACAAGAACAATTACAATCATTCATAGAATATAATAAAATTACATGTGCATTCAATGCATTATGGCAAGTATTATTAAATCATAGTTTAATTTCATCTCTTAAATGAATTGTGTTCAATTTTTCATTCCTTTATCTTTCTTTCTTTCTTAATTAGTAACTATTAAAAGGTTTTTAATTAGTAAGGCAGTAATGACTTACTAATCTTTGGACTACTATTTAATCCTTTTTTTTCCCTTCATGTTGACAACTATCTTCTTGATCTCCCATTCCTCTATTTCTGTCTATTTTATTCTTTGTCTCTTTTTCCTTTTTTTAATCATCCTTCCTTTGCTCTAATGTTTGATTTAGACTTAGATAAGAATTTGCATACTAGAAGTTTTACATGGTATAAAAACTGAAGAATTGAAAGCAAGGGAGTTGTACAAAAAGAACGCAAAAGGAGTTTGATTATTGATGGAATCCAATGGCAAAAAAAAACAAAGGAGGAATGGAAGACATTGAAATTCCCAACTAGAACAAGGAAATCCTTCAATCTCAAAGATCTAGATCCATGTTGAGGTTTGACATTTCAATGCCTAAATGTTAACGAATTTTTCTATTCCCATTAAGTTTTTCAACTTTCGATTTTCCTAATAACAAGTTCTAAAAACAACATGTACATTTAAAACTAAAAATCTATATCTATATACAATTCCTAACAACATGTATTGAAATTGTTAAGAATTTCAAGAAAACATTATTGAAAAACAAAAATGCTTCAAGTTTCTTCAAAGTGGAAAAAGAAAACATAGAATCAAAAGTTCAAAGTTCAATATAAAGTTCCTTCTAAACCACATATGTCCTCCTAGTTTTATACAAAGTAATTCAAAAGTTAAACTATCCAAGTCGACCATTTAAACATTCATTAGTTGGTATAAGCATTAACAATCTAAAAAAATTCATAAAATATAGCTTATTTAACTACATGTCTAATTAACTACCTATTCTACCAACCACATGTTCTGTAAACTATCAGTTGATTAACTACATGTCAACCTATCTACTAACCTAGTGTAATGCTACCTATCAAGTTCCATAATTCATTAGATTTTTTCATAGGTTAGGTTAAGTTTAATGTGTTAGGTTTAGCAACCTACTAAGTCCAATAACTTGTTAGGTTACATGTTACAAAATTCGGGTAACATTATCCCCCTTTGAAAACTACATTTCATCCTTGAAATGTTAGCTTAAAAATTTAGGTTAACTTTGTTTTTACAACCGGTTGGTTTATAGTTCCTTCGATAGGTACATCATTAATTCCTTCCATAAGTTCAACTTGGCTCAAGATCTAAATACTTGTTGGTGTTTCAATCCACTGTTGATCAAGTGTTTCTTCAAAGGTCATTATGGGTGTCGTGAATACCTCCGCGACATGAGATATATTGGAAATCAAAGTGATCTTTTGACCTATAGCTATTTGGGGTGGGGTTAAATGTATAATAACATATAAGGACTCTAGTGAATCTAATATACTAAAGTATGGATAATGAAGGAACAATAGGTTTAGCTTGATCCTTGACAGACTCAACACTATCTTCAACAACAATGGTAATAATTCTTGAGTAGGTATAGTAGGGTGAAAACACACTAAAGGGGCCAAAATCATTGTCACATTGGTAAGGTACAATACTTACAACAAGTTTTTTTAAGGGTCCCATGTTTGAACTTCAACTATGTCATTATTATGAAGGATTTTCACAATGATTTTGCATATTATGGTAGGTCAAAACCCAAATAAATCAAATTCCAAAAAAATTACATTTTTAAATCTAATATGATGTGATGTTAAAGCATATTTGTGCCAAAAATATATTTGTCATAGTGTACTAAAAAATGCAAATATATTCAAAAAATGATTGAAATGATTTTTAGTCTTTATGAAATTTGTAGTATCTATTAAACATTACAATTCCATATGATTGAAATAAGTTTGTGAGCCATGTGAAGAGTTTGATAATTATCATATCATTAATGGGTGTTTTTGGGGGTGATAACCATGTAAGTTCTAGCAGCATCTATTTGTCACGTATGCATCATTTACATTTTTTTCTTTGGTGTTTTTGTAGGCAACTTGTTGTTTACAAGTGAATGCATGATTCCCTAGTTTCTTCTCCTGTTTTAATCCTAGTTTAGTTCCATTTAACCACCAAGAAAAACACTTGGTTGTTTTATGTGTAACATTATACAAACCTAACACACATGTCATCAATGCACAAGTATTAACACACTCTTTGTCCTTTTTGGACCATTTAATATAAATACATCAATTATTATTTATAGTCACATCTTATTTATGAAAATTGAAACTATTAGATATACCACAAGTTTTCCAATCATGTTCAATGTAATGAAACCTGCAAGGCAAACTAAAATCTTAAAAATGAGAACATTAGAATGAATGATCTAAGCATTTGAAATTGAGAAGAAGTGAACATCATCTTTTTGCAACTTTAGGCTTCAAGGTTGCAAACCTTTCTTACCACTATACCACCTACAATGACACCCATCTCTTCTTCTTTTTCCCATTAGACATTCAACTAACCAAAACCCAAATGAACATGTAAAATGATCAAACAAAATAATCCACCACATTTTGATTGAATTCTATTTTTAAATAAAACAAATAATGACTTGACTATATAAAAAAAATGCATGACATTAACAAGCTGACATGCACAAGTTTACACCAATGAGTCATGCAAATTTATGAAATTAAATGTTTAGGTAAATGATCACAAAATTTGAATGTTTGTGATCAAAATCAACGTTTTATGCATGTTACATCACAATTTTATTCCCACTAAGGATTCAAAGCATCCTCTTCTATAGTCTTTTCATTGTCAATTATGAAGAATTGAGTCAAATATGGTAGGGCATGTTTGATGTCTCTTTCTTTAAACTTTGATTCATATTGTTGGTTGCAAACATCACACAAGTCTAACACTAATTTAATTAATACAAATTGATTAAAATCCAAATAAACAAAAAATGACCAAGCAATAGTAGTCAAAATGTCATATCACATGGGCTAAGAATGTTGCTTGTTTTAGTGTGAGTTCCAACACCATCGTTGGATGATAGTTGTTCCTAAAACAAATTTTGAAAATTATTCCATGAAATTCATCAAATCCGGAGGGGTCATCCCTGCCAAAATCCAAGTATTTGACTCATGACTTTCATGTGGACAATACAAAAATTGACATAAAATCAAATCATTTCTATCAAGACAACACAACCATAAAATGAAAATAAATTAAAATATTTGGGCAAACATCATTGCATACTTGTTCAACATTAGGAATTGTATAGATAACATCATTAGGTTCCTTGAATTACCAACCTCTATAAGTGTAATAAATGCAAGAATCAAATCTTGTGCAAAGAAATAAAGACAAAGCCAACTAAATTACCTATACTCAAATCTTTCAATTTCACTATCTATGATTTTAAATGTTCCAAGGAAGCCTTTAAAAGAGGTTTTGAAACCTTCAACAATTGTGAGGTTATTTCACGACCCAAGAGACGGGAAGGTTGTTCTTCACACATGTTTTCAAGCATCATGGCCTCCCAAAAGACATAGTTTCGGATCGAAACCCAAAGTTCACAAGCAAGTTTTGGTGAGCCCTATGGAAGCAAATGGGGTCGAAGCTCAAAATGAGCACTTCCTTTCGCCCCCAAACCGATGGACAAACTGAGAGTGTTAACTTGGTGATCCAACAATTCTTGATGAATTATGTGGCAACAAATTAACAAGATTGGGTGGACCACTTAAAGTTAGCCGAATTTTGTTATAACAACTCGGAACACTCCGCAACTAAATCCACCCGCTTTCAAATGGTGACGAGCAAATCACCAATTGTGCCCATGACTTGGGTAGCACATGGACAACCCCCGAGTGATGCAAGTGAGGAAGTACCAATGGTCACACAATTTGATGAAGAATGGTGGTGCCTGTGGGAGGTGGCAAAGGCCAATTTGGAAAAGGCGCATAAACGGTACAAATTTTTTGCAGACAAGTCCCAACGAGAGGTGAAGTTTCAAGAAGGGGATGAAATGTGGTTGAACATCAAAAATTTCCGATTGCCAAAAGGTTTAAGTCATAAGTTCTTGGGCCCATATGCAGACCCATTTAAAGTGTTGGAAAAGAAACTTTCTGACACTTACAAATTAAAACTACCAAAAAATCTTAGAGTTCACCCCACCTTTCATGTTTCTCTTTTGAAGCCAGTCGCCTGCAATGCCTCAAGGCTTAATCAGGAGCACAACTCAAGGCCCCCACTAGATTTGGTTCATAATGAACCAAAATTTGAAGTGGAGGCCGTGTTCAAATCAAAGCAATTAAGAGGACAAGAGCGGGAATACTTAGTTAAGTGGAAAGGATACCATCCAATAGAGGCATCTTGGGTGAATGAATCCAATATGGAACATGCCCAAGAAGCCATAGAGGAATTCCACACTAGACCGGCAAAGAAGAGACATAGAATGTGATGAGGACATCACTTTTCTTTTAGTGGGGCAAGGAATCACATAAAATGTACCACATCAAGTTGCAAGTGAAATAAAGGCTAAAAACTTCCAAGAAATTGTATCACGAAAATAATGTATAAGTGCAAATAAGGTTGTCAAAGTTGGCATGGGACGAATGGAACTTCCTTGTGTAGGCCCAAATCAAAATTGGACCCCTACCTTAGGGTTAAAAAAAACCTTGACCCCAAAAGAGGAAGCAAGCAAAGTGAGCTTGCGGGGACATGCACAAGCTTTAAATGTATCCCAAGGGATTGGTTGGTAGTGGCAGCTAATGCGGGAAGTCATGACCCCGTTCACATACTTTAATCGTGTACTTTGAGACTTGGGTTTTTGGCAAAACCCAAATGTCGTTTTTTGTACCTTGATAAACAAACCTTTTAGTCAAGGCTTGATTATTGTGATCAAGGTGCAAGGTTGGGAAAGGAATCATGTCAAGTAGATTAGGTCAAGATTAGACTTGGCTTGAGTTCTTCATGAGGGGAAGGTTGAAATAATGGCCTCCCAAATGAAGGTTCCGTCAATTAGACTAGTTTAGGTCTTTTGACGGAGCATAGGTTAAAGGCTTTCTATGAGATACCCTTGGACTTGCCAAGAAAGTGTTGGAAACTTAGGGATGCCTAAATTAGCTTAAAGCAAGGTCCTATCGTAAAAGTCGACACTTGATGGCCAAGGATCCAAAAGAAAGCAATTGCAATCCTTGAAAGAAATTTTAAGTGTCAATGAAGAAATTGACCTTTTTTTCTAATGGGGGAGAGTGTCACAACCCTATTTTGAGGGAGTGTGAGGATGAAATTCACACTCCCAAAATTGGGATTTGGGAGTCCTCTAGGATTCTTGAAACTTCAGAGTTCGATTCCAAGGGTCAAAACACCTTGCATTAGGGTATTCTTTATATCATTGGAAAGTTATCAAAGTATAAATGTCGAAAATGGCCTTGCATGGGCCATTTGGGCATTTGCAGCATAAGTTATGGCAATAAGAAGGGTCGGGAATCAAATTGGCAGTTTGATTCCGAACCACTAAAAGTCGGGAATTGACCCGATCTCGGTGCATGCAGGTCAATTGCGATACACCGTTGAAAAGCTCTCGAGGAGAGCTACAAGTTTATTTCAAACCTCATCCCAATTGGAGGTCTGAGTAAAGAGTTATGACCTTGTAAAGTCCCGGGAGTCCAAACCAGAACAGTTTCGAGACTCCTCCTTGGGAATCTCGGGACAAAAAGCCATTCGGATGTGGGTGCCGCGGAGAGGCACATAGTATACTATATAAGGGAAGGTGGTGGCTTCCTCCGAGTCCGGGCTGTGGTAAGTCATGTGAGTCTAGAGTTACTCGTGGCTTGTCTTAGCACCAAAGGTGCTCCAAAAAGTGAACTAACCAACTTGTTGGTTGGTTTGATGCAAGTTCGAGTAAGTAAATAAAGTTTATCACTCTTTCTAATCCCATCCCAGAGCTTCAGCACGCCCCTCTACCCCTTCTAGTGTTGAGAGTTGGGAGCGTGCCCCAAGTTCCTCACAATTCCGCTGTTGAATAACTTAGACCCAACTTGGGTTTAATTAGGAACTTGGGAGCGTGTTAGTCTTTAATTTGGCCACTTCGTCAGGATCCTACTCATCATAATGGACGATGCTTACATCTAACCAATGGGGAACCTATGTGCAGATGTTATCATCCCACTGATTTTCCCCATCAATTTCACCCCTTACCTTCACCTTAACTAGTGCCATGGGTTAGCAACTTTGTGAACTTCACATTCAGCATCTTCAATTTTTTTTGTAATATCTTCGTTCAACTTTATGTACATTTTCCACCTTAGCCAAATTGGAAATAGGAAGGGCATTGCTATTACCTATTTCCTAGGCATTTGTACCCTTGGGAGGTTCATGGGTAATTGTAATGTTGGGAACATGTTATGCTTGCATTGAAGTCCTTCCAAATGGTGTTGGACTTGTAGCAGGTTGTCTTGTCCATTGTCAGATATTTATAGAAAGGTTTGGTGCTTGTTGTCCTATAAGCATCCACAACGGAGGTGGCATAGCCCATGAAATAAACATCCATGGAGGAATCTGTTAGTTCCAACTTGTGGAGGCCTATTGCTATAATGTGGAGGTTTGATTTATCTATATTGTGTCAGCAATAAGCACTATGGGGGTCAGAATAGGTAATGTAACAATAGGAGCTTTTAGGATGGGAGGTTTTTATGAGGCAATCTTCACCCTAAGGGGGTGTGACAAGGAGTTGCTTTTGTCTTTTGCATTTTGTGCCAAAAGAACCAAAGGTCACAAAACCTTTATTATGATTTTTCACAAAATTTTATAAATCCCTCTCTTCTTTTACATCTACACACCCTTAAGAAAAACACAAACATTCGAAGCTACAAAGCAACTTAAAGTCCATTTTCAATCACTACACTTAAAACATTTGGATAATATTGGTCATCACATCATGAGTGCACTTAAGTAGATCTCCTATTTGTTAACATGGTATCAGAGCTTAGGTTGTTGAATGAGAAAGTTGAAAGAAGTATATAGCTTGAGAATCTCTAGTAATATCATAGGAGTTTGTCAAGTGCAAAAGAAAAATGGGGAAAGGAAAGAATGTGAAGAGAAAGAAAAGAAAAGAAAAAAAGTGAAAGGAGATCAACATATCAAGGTTGTGACCATGCCAAGTTTTCATATCTTGAAAACTACATATGTAGGGTTTTTTGAGCCCTTGAATCTTAACTTGTCTATCACGAGTGTGATCTATCTCAAGGCTTGTTCTTACTTTGTGCATCTAGATGTATGGATTGTGGGTGTAGAGAACATGAAAATGATAGATGATGAGATTTGATATAGAACAAAGGAATATAAATTTGTGAAACATACATGACAACAACAAGGTTCTTTGCATTTTTCATGATATACTTGTGTGGTGACACATCAAAATTATTTGTTAGAATTATTTTTTATAATGGCTTTGTCGGCCATAATGGATTTTGTTATATTTTGTTGTAATTGAAGTGGATGGCTTGGTATGTGGACTTTTTAGCATACATTGTCTACTTGAAATTAAGGTAGACTTGTGAATAATTATGTACATTTGAACACATTAAAGTAAAGGTGCACTCTTTGATTTAACTTGCCTTTGGGTTTTTCTTCCTTTTTCCATCACAAAAGGTCTTCACAACTATTAGTTTAATTAAATAACTTTTGACTTTGGAAAATCCATAATCAAAATTATATATATTTTTAATGGATATAACATCTTTTTTGAAATGTGCATAAAGGTGGGAAAAGAAAGGAAGTAAAATGAAAATCTTGTAATAATTTTAGAGGAATGGAAGTGAATAATGATAGTATTAGGAAGTTGGAACTTTAGAAAAAATCTCACAAACCCTCTTGAGTTTGGTTGTATAACTTTTTATTGGTTTAACTGCAGAGCTTAAGATTTGGTAACAAGTTGCGCCTTGTAATTAACTTTCTAATGAACTAAGGGAAGCTGGATTTGAATAATGTATGTGTTAGAAATGGCATTTCAAGTGACTGATGGTTTCTAGTCAAGTTGAACCAATTGCCTTCATAAAACCCTCTCAGGTTTGGTAGTATAACTCCTTATCGGTTTAGCTGCAGATTTTAAGATTTGGTAAGATGGTGCGCCTTATAGTTAGCTTCCTAATGAGTTAAAGCAAGTCAAATTTGAATAACCTATGTGTTAGAAACAATATTTCAAGCGATTGGTGGTCTGTAGCCAAGTTGAATTATCAGCTTTGTAAAGCCCTCTCGGGTTTCGTAACATAACTTCTTGTTGGTTTAGCTATAGAGCTTAGGATTGGTAGCAAAATGCACCTTGTAGTTAGCTTTCTAGTGAACTATGGCAAGCCAAATTTGAATAACCTATGCATTAGAAACAATATTTCAAGTGATTAGTGGTTTGCAGCTATGTTGGACATGGTGTTGAGTCCTTAAACATTGGTTTAAATGAATGACATTTGACATAGAGTCCTAGAATGTGGAATGTGTGAGCTTGAAAAATATATCTATTAGTTCTGATCGCAAATGACGCATAGGAAGCAGGCTACTTAATTTCAACTACAAACACAAGCTAGCATCTCGAAATACACTTGTATTTTTCCTTCATTGATAACATTTATGCTTTCAAGCATAGTCACTTTGTAGAATCGAAAGTAGAGGGACAGAAAGTCGCCTCACACATAGCCCAGGATTTTACATGTACTTGTAGTTCCTTGCTAAACTTATCCCTATTCTAAATAAATGTTTCAGTCGTTATGAAACTCCTGTTACCATTGGCACACTATCACAATATCTATTTAATCGTTAAGTTGTTTCGAATTAATTTTATGTTCATACGGCTTGAAAATTGTCCTATCTCTTTTGGACCTTTTATTAACATCCCTTCAACTACTTTAAGAATTTTTAACATCCTTGCTACTCACTAAATACTAAAACAAGACCAATGTTGTGTTGAACACCACGAATTCTGGTATCTATTTCTACCCCCAACCCTCTAGAGATTTTTCACCCCTAATTACACAACATAGTTTTTAAAACTATGGTTACCAGCTTTTTGTTTGAAGAAAAAAACTAACCCAACACCTTATTCACCAATAATGCATTTCATAAAAGAAAACAACCTCTCCACGCACTAAGCGCATTCATCATTCCCTGTGAAGTTGTTAAAAGCCCTTAATAACCTTACCACACTCAAATACCCTAATACAACTCTTAAAAATTGAGATTACCGCACATGGTTGTGTCAATATGGCTCACAAGGGCCGTTAACCTATTCCATTTGTTGTACTTAGGCTTGAAGTTCATCCCATTCTAATTTTAATTTCTTTTTCATTCGATTAAGGGCCTTCTTCTCATTTCACTTTTGCCTTGCATGCGGGTTGTTCAAAATACAAACATTCATAGAACCGTGATCTTGTTGCCTACACCCCCCAAGACGAGTAGATGGACACCCTGATCTTCTGGCTTGCATTTAAAGGGAGTGTGTTCACTCCAAATGTTAACAAAACACCATTGAACCACATAAGAACTAGTGCATGCATCCACCTAGTAACACCATCTTGAGCCTTTGTGAGCCCATTCATTATCCTCCATTACATTTCCATGTTCATCTTGAATTGGAGGAACCTTTTGAGGTGTAAAATCTGGTACAACTAATGAAGGTATTGCATTTAGGCGAACCACCATACATGTAACAAGATGAAGGTACTACACTAAAGCAATATACAAAATACACTTAGGCCAACCACCACAATGGTAAAAAAATGAGGGTATTGCACTAAATCAACATACATAGTGGGGAATTACATTTAGGCCAAACACCACAATGTCAACAATATGAGGGTATTGCACTAAATCATAAACCTAAATAAAAAAGGATGAAAGTCTTGTGAACCAAAAACCAAGGTAATATTTTATTATGTGAAATAAACTTGATTAGAAACATTTAGGTATTGCTACAAAAAACATTAACAAAAAAAACCCATCCTTACTCTCGCATGGAGAATAAAGATGGGTTCTAATGCGGCCTGCAAATTCAGAATGCACCTTTCATGACATATTTTGAAAAGGTGGGGCGACATATATGATAATTGTTTACTCTTCAATTGTATTTGGCATTGTTTGCTCTTCGATCGTATTTGACACCTTTCATGCATTTCGTGCATGTTGCCTCTGAAGAGTCATCCTAAAACAAAATTCCAAATTTTGTTTTAGAAAAATTAAAAAACCTTCAAAGGAAAAATAATCATCAAACTTTTTTTAAAACTAAAATACCTTTGTTTATTACAATAAATTAACATTATATTACAATATTATAATATTATTACACTTCATTTTTTCATTATAATTAACTTAAAATTAATACATGTTATTATATTATTATATTTCATTAATTAATTATATTAAATATATTGATTATTTTAAATTATTTTAAAATTGAGAAATGTTTAAATTTTATATTAATATTAGATTAACATGTTTCACCTACCTATTTAACAACAACAAAAAGATGAAGACGAGCTTGACTACCTCATCATTATCTTTTGTTTGAATGCAACCAAAGAAAAAAACAACAACAGACCTGGTTCGTTTGCTTCATTTATAACAAATGAACACAAAAGAAAACAACGATGAATTGCAATGCAACCAAAAAAAAAAGACAACAAGCTTCGCCAGGTCATCATTGTTTTGTATGGCAATGCAATAGAACAAAAAGACAACGACAACCTTGACCAATTCATTGTCGTCTACAACCCATCAATAAGACCCAGAAGACAACGACAAGCCTAGTTGGCTTGTCATCATTTTTTGTGGAATCTGCACAAAATGAAAATGACAACGAATTAAAGACGAGCTTGACTTGTCATCGTCTTCATAGTGCATGAACAAAAAAAGAAAACGATGACGAACCGACACTTTGTTAGTTCATCATCATCATCATTTGTATTCCATCAAAAGAAGAGAAGACAATGATGAGCCTAGCTGACTTGCCATTGTCTTGTGCGGCAATACAATAAAACAAAAAAATGACAATGAGCCTAATTGGCTCGTTATCATCTATAACCCATCAAAAGAAGAGAAAACGACAGTGAGCTTGATTGGTTCATCATCCTTTGTAGCCCATCAATAAGACCTAGAAGATGATGATGAGCCTAGTTGGCTCATCATCATCTTTTTCTTTTGAATGCATGAACAAAAAAATATGACGATGAACCAACATTTGTCGTCATCTTCTTTATGTGCATTAAAAAAAAAATGACAAATGTCGCTTGGTTGTTGTCTTCTAGAATTAATGAACAAAATATCAAAAGATGATGACGAACATGGGGCTCGTCACCCCGGCTCATTATTGTGGTCGTCTACAGTTAATGGAGAAAACACAAGAAAATGAGGATTAATCGAAGGTTCGTCATCGTCTTCTGCAGCTAATGAAAAAGGGAAAAGACGATGACGAGCCTCCAACTCTTCATCGTTGTTTGCACCTATGGAAAAAACACAATATGACGATGACGAACCCTTCAGCTTGTCATCGTTTTTTGCAACTAATGAAAAAAAAGGGAGAAAATGACAACGGGCCCTTGGTTTGTCATTGTTTTTTGATAGTGAATGAAAAAAAGAAGGAAGAAAGATGACAATGTCTTATGTTGTAACAAATGAAAAAGATAAACAAGAAGACTATGATGAAGATTGTCATCATCTTTTAATCTTTTGTTGTAATGCCTTAAATAATAAATTGGAAGAATGAAGATGAGTAACTAGGCCTATCATTGTCTTTTGATCACGACACAAAAGAAATCAGAAGATGACAAACTAGCTTGTCATCATCTTCTAGAAGTGCAACAAAAAAAAACACTAGTAAAAAAACCTAGAAAAAAAATGTACCTGCATTCCAACAAATATGATCAATCTTGTGCTCTAGCAACGATTGCTCTAGCAAACACGATTGTTCCAGCAAACATGTTCGTTCTTGCAAATACAATCATTCCAAGAAGCTTAAGCAATGATTGTTCTAACAATGATTGCTTTAGCAAACACATTGAAACGCAGTTCAAGTGCTAATGAACTTTGAAAGAGGCAAAGCAAAGGTCTCATAAACCTAAACCCAAACTAAAAATGTAGAGAAACCTTAAGTGCAAAAAAAAATGTAAAAGACATACCTTGTTTTTGTGTCTTCTTGAAGATGTTGCACCTTGTCTTGCTCACACCTTGAAGTTGCAGTAACTCCTAGTTCTTCTCTAAATGTCAACGGTAGCAACGAGCGATGGCACCGTTTTTTCAATTTGTGACAATAGTAGTGACAATGATGACAAAAAGAAAAAGAGTTTTTTTGTAACATAGATAGAAGGGCGGGGTAGGTGAGAATTTTTTTTTGAAGAGGGTAGTCGGGTGAGCAAGGTAGTCGGGTGAAAAAAATTCTCTTGCAGGATGGGCCAAAAAACAAAGTGTGACTCAACCTCTGACTGCACCAGGTTTAGTGATTGGATTAGCACTAGTTCATCTGAAACAGAATTGGTGCAGTGGGGGGAGGGGGGCTGGGTCGCTCAGGCCCAAGTTGTGTTTGGTGTGGAGAGTGGACTGTCCACTGTTCACTTGCCAGTTGGACAGTGGACAGCCAACTTTCAATGCAAGCTTTTTTCTTTGTTTTTTTTTTTTTTTTTTCTTTTTGGGGGGGGGGGGGGTTTTAACAATATGTTTTTCTTTTTTTGTTACGTTTTCTCGACAGATTAACATATAAGATTGTTGTTTTTAAGTATAATATTTTGTTTTTATAAATTA
>Ga0116231_10006982_pt1 | contig 21060 bp, 12 predicted proteins | sample S1TSphgellanicum_2_FD_89695 | JGI IMG/M metagenome (GOLD analysis project Ga0116231, IMG submission 89695) | Host-associated microbial communities from peat moss isolated from Minnesota, USA - S1T2_Fd - Sphagnum magellanicum MG | ecosystem: Host-associated > Plants > Peat moss > Unclassified...
ACATAAATATAGGGTGAACTCAACATATGGACATTATTATGCAAGGTATATATTCAATTTTTGAAGATCCAAATATGAAAGGAAATTTTACTTGAATTGCATGGTAAACATGTTTTCTCTAAGCGTGAACACATTATTGAACTGATTTAATTTTTTTCAAAAACCTAATTTTTCTAATTTATTTGAAATTTCAGTGACAAAATAATTCATAATTCAATATCTCATGCACCTTAGATCTAAAAAATATGAAACAAATTCCATGAAATTGGAGTCATTCAAGATTTTTCCAATAGTACCAAGTTCTAATATTTTTTTTCATTTTGATTTAATTCAATTGTCATTGAAAAAAATGTTCAATATTCAATAACTTGTGTAGCATGGTTCCAAACACTAGAAGAAAAATTCTTGTAAATGTGAACAATTTTTGCACCTAAAAATTGTCATTATAGTTGCAAATGATAATTTTTAGTTACAAAAATTGGTTGCAAATGACAATTTTTCTTCTAGTGAAATGTCACAAAACCAATGCGTGCACCCCTATATGCATTGAGAGCTTTCCAAGAATACCAAGTGTGTAATTGGAAACCTTAAAATTTTGAGATATCTTAATGTGACAAACTTTGAAAAGCTAATTTTTTTCATATTTTGGATTTTTGTTCAATTTTAGTGACAAAAATCACTTCAATTCAACATCTTCTCGATCATATGTTGTCTTGAGTGTGAACCTATTACAAAATAAAGTGAACTAAACATGTGACCATTGTTTTGCAAGGTGTATGTATGAATCTATATTTGTAACTTATGGAATTTTTAAAAATTATTATTGACATTGTAAAAAAGGATAGAAGATGAAAATATTGTTATAGAACAAACACAATTAATTGGTGAAATCAAATGGTTTGTATGTTTTTTTAATTTGATAACTTTCATCATTCATGCAAATATGACCTACCACCTACTAGAATAATAGAAACAATTCGTCTTCTTTCTTCCATAATTTATTGTACATGGATGTCATTTTTATATTTATTTTATCTGAACCATTGTCATATTTTTTGTATGTTTGACACTTTAATATGTAAATTGATATGATATTCCATTAAAATTGTAGATTTAAACCAAATTATTGAAATTAGTGGAAATGGAAATGGAAATATTATTAACCACATAATACATTAATCATTGAAACATATTAATATTGTGATCACAAGTGCAACTAAATTACATAACCTTGGATCAATCCAAAGTTTTTTTCCTTGGTCAAAGGGTTGTAATTATCATAATAATTCCTTGTGATAAACTACAATTACAAAGGAAAAAACCTCTTATTGGATGGTGATTCAAGAGATTATGAAATTTGCAGTATAATTTTTTTTTTAAAAACTTAGAAAATTAGAAACATGTTAATTTGTAGACCAAAACCTCAAGAGCCTTGGAATGTGGTTATTTAAAGAAATCATTATGACAATTTCTTAGTTGCAAAAGGAAAGGGAAGTTGGAAAAGCTTTTCCCATTGTTTTCCTTTGTAACATTGTAACATCTTTTTTAGAAGTTTTTTGGAAAAATGCCATACCATATTGATTCCTTCCTTGGTTTTTCATTGTACAATGAAAAACTTTATCTGCCCTGAACATGAAAATTGCCCCATTTTTTGTTTCAAAATTTACCTCAAATTATGGCAAACAAAACATTATTTGACCATCTACTCACATTCCATTTTCTACATTTTATGATCAATTTAAACATTAATGATGATCATTGAATGTAAATAAAATGATGAAATGAAATCCAAACTAACCAACGGACCTTCCTATATCCATAGTATGAAACATATATTAGCATCATCAACATCCGCATGAATTTTCATTTCATAGTTTTTAATAAGCAAAATGATGTGAATAGTGACTAGTCCACAAGATGGCCTTTTCCATCATCAATGTTCAACCTTTTTCCTTTTACTCTTCAAACCTTTTGTTGCCCTTGGGAAATTATTCCATAAATAAATGTGGATTTTTCTTGCAAAATTTGATGATTTTTCCTCCACTATGGACATTGATGCAAAATTCACCTCAGTTAAGCATGTATGCATTAAAATTTGATTGAACATAAATTAATGCAAAAATATGATGATACATACTTGCCATATGCAATTATTTTTTTTTGTACATGTTCCTTTTCCATCCAAACATATTCATCTTAAAACTGCTTATATTAGGGCCTCACTTACATTCATTCGCATTCAAATCCAACCAGGCTGCTTCCTTACACAAATTCTTCAAGTCAATGCATGGAATGACATCATATAATAACACTTTAATAATAAAAATTTTAATTTTTTCTCTATCAATATTGTTTTGGGCTTCTTTTGTTTGAACACAATTGAATACGCCAACTTAGGTGGAAGATGATTTTTCCAATAAAAAATATTTTGATTTTTTTCGCCACATTAAACCCCTACAAATGTAATGTTTACATACGTCAATCACCATTATAATATTTTAATGCATGGACATGGTTTACATTGGAAAACAAAAAAATGTTACTTACATGTATTTTGGAATAATGATTCGAATTACTAATTTTTTTGCTTTTGAACATGTTTCAACCTAATCACATGCATCATAATACTTTCAAAACAGGTTGGAATTGAAGCTTCACATGCTTTACACACCATATAATGATCGTTCTCCCCCACTTTGTTTTGGAAATGAATCAAGACATTAGATATTGATTTTTAAAAAGAATTAAACATGAATTTCATAAATATGACTAATCAATCACTTATACAAAAATGTTTGAATATAAGTGTATTTTCTTGTAACTTCACAAATCTTTGACGAGGCTTATTGTTGTTGTGGTCTTCAATGCATTTTTTGTTTCATGAAACACATTTCTCACAATATGTGCAATAATAATTGTTTGCAAATTTCGAAACCATGTTTATAACACTTTTATCACTCATATTTGTTTTGAGTCTTTTATGTTAATGCCTCATAAAAAACTGATGAACATCAATGTGTAAGTGCATAGATCCAAATAATTGATATGAAAATTTGAAAATGTCAATTTTTTGTGCCACATTATCAATTTAATGTATTATTTTATACACATTGAATATATTACAATATTTGAATAAAACAAACTAACCTTTTGTGACTCAGTTGATAGTAAGTTTTTTTACATTGGGTGTGTTCTTGTTCGTCTTGTTAACAAGGCATGAACATGCATATAAAAAATCACAAAAATCTATTAATATATATTTTTTAAAACCTCATGTTTAATGTTTGACATAGCCTATATATATTGAGACCATAAACTGAAATCCACATACATAATGAAATCTCAACTTATAATTACGTGGGTAAGATTAATATGGGAGGAGGGTTTAATTATGTTTCTAATTTCTCACAAACAAGCAAATTTGCAAGTCCTTTGTTCATTACATTGTTTTTATTCTTAATTAGATTCCTTTCCATTATTCATTGCCACAATATGCAATAGATTAAATAAGCCAAATCCTAAGCCCTATTTATTACATGTAGTTTCTCCCATTTATAGCCTATGAAATTACAAACCTATATATTACATATTTAAAAAAATATTTGATTAGTAACCAAATTTGAATGTTTGAATTACAATCATGTACACTTTAAGAAAAATTTAATACCTATTTATGTTGAATGATAGAACTTGTCAACATTTTGGCATTTTCTTTTGCCTACAAAATAAAAACTTCAAATTTATAAGTAATTTATAAATAAATGAAGTGCAAGCTTTGACAATAATTAAATCACATTATGAAATGTATAAAAACAAACCTTTTGATAGGCTTGAACATGCAACATGTCACCAAGCTTGGCAAGTTGTTTGGTTAATAACTTAAGGTGGCCCTTGGTTTTGTTTTGATTTAAAATCATCACTTGCACATTTATTTCAATCATAATCGATTTATTTGAAACTTTTATAGTTTCATGTGTAAAAATAACATTATAATAACGACTTGCACTTTTAATTCATAAAAAACTCACCTTGATTTTCTCCCCCAATAACAAACACCGCCTCCATAGAAGTCACACAAAAGTGGCCCAGGTAGAAAAGATTAATAATTGAACACTTATGTGCGATGAGGAAGACAAATACTACATGTGAAAGGAATTAAGAGACACATGCTCAACAAGAAACTAATGTCCTAGAAGAACGAGCTTTGGAAGCTAAAGGTGGATCATCAGCTTTGACAGCTTGAAAATCATGCGAGGATAATTTGCAAATGAACATAAATAGTTAGTTTTGTTTTTGCATACATCTTGTTTTGTGAGCTGGTGGTCTTGAAAAAATCCTTGTTGTTAAGGCTTGTATAGAGCAAATAGTGTGCATTTCCTACCACATATCATTGACAAAGCGTGTAAAGGATTGAAGCTAACGTGGACAAGCTAGTTCAACATAATGCTAGAAATAACACAAGGCTTAACATCTTCATAGCAAGTATGAACTATGCATGGTCCATTCTAACATCAAAGCCACCCATATTCTTGTCAATCAAAAGTTTGGCCCAAAAATTGCTAATGTTGGTCTTGCACAACTCCTCAAGAATGATGCAGAGAAACTACACACATTTGTGGTTGGGACAACCTACACAAAACATGATCCATCGCAATTCTCTCCCCACTATAAAATCCATTTATGAATGACCCACTTTTTGGCCCCAAAGATGTGATTATTATCATGCAGTGATATGACTTTGTTCCATCTTCCTTGTATATTAACATGAAGGTGAACTTCACAATGTTCAATAAATTGCCACTTTACATTTGGATTCCAACTTGTTTATTGACCGATAAGGGTTATGTTACTTCTAAGTATGTGTTGTAAGCCAATTCACTCTAAAAGTTGTTTTGTTTAACTATGGCATTGTTTTGTTGGACCTTGTTATTGGTAAGACTAGGAACTTAAACCCTAAGCTTCATAAACAACAACAATACCTACAATCATGGGTATGTAGTTTTTCCACTGCATCCCACCTACAAGTTTTTCCCTTGATCAGTGTTTTCTCATTCTCCACTACAAAAGTTTGAAGTTTTGGCAACCTATTGTGATGTGACTATTGTATTTGTGGGAGTTGCATGAAAAGAATCAAATTTTTTTTGGTTTTTTCAGGTGCAGATTGGAGCTGGTCGATTTTGAGGAGGCCACAAAAAGCATGTGGTGCATTGGCCATGGATTAGCATGTGTGGCAAACTTGGCATATTTCAAGGAACATGCACAATGATAACGACAAGAAAATGAAAAGGCTTGGGCTTTTCATGACATGCTCTAATCTAAAGGCCCATTAGAACATGAGATAAAATGTGTTCCTTGCACCCTTGTAGTTGGTTACCATGGATTTGGAAAATTATTGTCTCTTTTGATTTCTTGTAACTTTTTGGATGACTAGAAATTCAGTTGCTACCTAAATGAGAAATTCTTTATGTTCAATATTTTTGTTGCTTCTCCAGGGACCATTTGTAAAAGATTAGGGGAGTTAAAGTTTCACCCTTTGATTTGTCTAAAAAGGTGGGTCATGGATTTGGCTTCTGGGATATTGAATGTGGGTTTAGTTAGGCATTCCACTAGGGAGTGAGTTCCATCAACAATCATGTTTTTTGGTGGTAATTGGAAGGTTCTATCAGGAGGAACAATGTCTCTCATATAATGACCACACTTCCTGTAGAGGGTGTTTTTCATTGGGGAGTGGTGATTTTCTTTGCAATCTTATAAATATGTGTTTAAACTCATGATGATGCATAGGCATGGGTCAAGCACAAACGATATGGGCCATACCCAAGTTTATGCAAAAAGAAGAAAATGAACAACAACACTTTCTTGCATTTGGTCAAGCAGCAGACAACAACACAGAGCAACAACAATCAAAACACAAAACACACTTTGTTGAGTTGGTGGCCATGGGTAAGGAAATTTGAAGTCCCCCCAAATTGCAAATTCTACTGACTGAAATTTTGTAAATGTCTTTCAGCCATCAGCCTTTTACAAAGACAAAAACTAAGGTTATTGTCTATGAAAACCCTATTGAAAACTGGTAGTTCTTGTAAAGGTGGCTACAAGCCAGTCTTGGGAGTTAATCATAGTGAGTTGCACAAGGGGGCTACCTGCAAGTAAGTAAACCATAGACCTTCCCTTAATCCCAAAGTGGTATCAGGGTGTTCTGCCACAAATGCAATCACAACCAAGTCTCATTTGCCCAACCTTTGTGCTTGTAAATAATCTTGAATGTCTTTTTTGTATTGGAGTATGTCCCACTTTGGGAGGGAACTCTACTCCTCTTCAACTACCCAAGATGATTGACAATTTTTCTATTTCAATTGTATATAAATTTGATTTTAAAGGTGTGTTGGGGATCATTTCAAAGTTTTAATTCCTATGTACAGCCCTCAACTCCCTCACATGGACTATTATAGGCACTGCCTTCAAAGGAAAACACCTTTTTCCATGGTGGGTGTGCATTTTGTAGGAATTAACATGCCTAATTGAAAAAAAAGGTCCTCGTATGGTGACTGAAGTCTTTGCAAGTCCAACCCCACCACTGTTTGACATGTACACCTATCTTGAGCAAAGATAGCAGAAAGCTGTGTCATCACAAACAAAATCCACAACCTTAGAAGAAGCCAATGAACTTGGCATGCTATCTCCTGATGACTATACACAACATGTCAAACTACAAGAAGCAAATGTTGTCTCAAATGCAAGATTTGTGGTAGAAATTTCAAAGGATGAGATTTAAGCCAATCGATTAAATAAGGAGATTCGTCAGTTGCTAGGTGGCAAATTTTCAAATTACATTATTGGCTTTCCTTCTAATGTAAGCCCTCTAGACTAATTTTCATGTGATTGTATTTGTTATTCTAAACAAGGGGGAATAGTCACATGGGAGCAAGTTGTAAAATCAATTGAGTAGTGTTAAAAAGTTCATGTTTCCATGTGAAAGTTCCAGATAAAATTTCATGCAATTTTGATTTCCTGTAATTTATCATGTGGTGGTGGTGCAGACACTATACTTGAAAAATTTGATGTCACAAAGGCTTGTTTGCTTGGTATCTTCTCTCGTTTCCAAAGGGGCAATGGGGAAAAGCTTGTACTGCGATTGATGCATCAAGGGAAAATGAAAGGTCAAGCCTTTGTAACATTGCTTGGTATATATGTTTTTCACCTTCACAAAAGGAAAACGAAATTTATAATACAAGTGCAAGTTGTATCTCATATATGGCCATTTGTGCTAATGGGTGTGCTTTAGAATAATAGATGGCACACACTTGAGCCATTTAGTGCACATCTTTGAGTTTAAAAAAAACTTGTGTGGTGGTAAGCTTCATATTAGTTTAGTTATATCTTTTAAGTGTTAACCAACATTATGAATTAGTCTTCCCATCACTTTAATATTCTAATCATAGAAAGTACAAATGTGAGTGACATATATGCAACACTTAGAATCAGAAGTTCCAAGTGCCAATGAACAACTTTTGTGGCTAATGATGATAGATACAGAGGCAGTTAAGGTAGCATTGGAGTTGTTAAATGGTTGTAACCTCATAGGGAAGCTTGTGATTGTTGAGTATGCATGAGGATCTGAATCCCCTTCATTGCCATTAATTACAAAGTCAGATGAAAAAGCTCCAATTAGGTCAAGAAAACAGAAATATTTGGGAAAAGATATCATCCCATAGGGCAACTCATCTAAGTTAAGTTAGAATGGTGAGTAACTTTTCTTGATGGAAAACATTCCCTAGTATGCTTCCTATACTCTCACTAGGTGAATGGTGGCAATACATTTATCACCTTCTCTGGGCATAAATTTTTGTCTAATAGTTTGCCAAATTTTTTAATATGATTATCATTTTCACCCATGGTTGGGAGTTGATGAAATAATGGGTAGTAATGGTAGCTCATCACTACTATTAATAGTGAATGTGAAATTTTCACATTTTATTAGCAACTCTTAAAAGGTTATGACACCTATATGTTGCATAAACAAAAGTTAAAATAAGATTGAACTTACTTCTAGAAGCTTATTGTAACTTGAATGATACTACGGACTTTTTAAATTAGCTATTCACAATTCAAGCAAAAACCAATACCTTCCACAACCCGCAAAAACCTCATTTAGCTTGGTGGATTTCGTGTGGTACAAAGGCATCACAATAATTCTAGCATTGAAAATTAAAATACCCAAACTTGTCATTGGGTGCATACAAATATTTTTTTGCTTTCTAACAGTTTTTATGGCATGAAACCTTCAATTGACAATGGAACCAAAATTCAACACTTTCAATTTCCAACACACCTCTTAGTGATTTTATATATTATGGTCAAAATCTAAGTGACACACAACAACAACAGAGATGCAACATGGCAAGGACATAAACCCATTGATTCAAGGTGGTAAATCTATTTACCAAAAACATGATATTAACACATTCTCTTATATAACCATTTCCACAAATTTCACCTTCAGATCTATCAAAAGCTTAATAACATCTTTGAGGAGTTTAACAAGGAGCTAAACTCATCCCAAATGCAAAAATTGCAATACCCAATCTCTTAAAACACTTTAAAAACTCCTTTGATAGCTATTCCACTTCTCTTTCCATTTCTAAGGATTTAAGTGATCTTTGAAGCTCAAGCCAAAGTGAAGATGATCCTAGCAAATGATCTAACCATGAAGGCCATCCTAACATTTGGAGGAGCTCTAATAACAGTTATACCACCTAGCAATAGTAGAATTCTAATAAGGCCAAAGATGGAACTACTGAGTGCCTCCAGACCCAAAAGACAATGTGAAAATTTCCAAGGACCCTTAAAGTGTTGCTACATGGCATCAAAAAAAGCAAATGAAATGGTTGGATCCATATGTTGCAGACGCTTGTTCCTAGTGGCACCAAGATGGATACAGCCTCCATGCTCGACAAAGCCAATCACTATGTCAAGTTTTTGGGGTTCTCGCTATAAAAAGCTTTGCAGCCCTTAGCATTTCAAAGCAATGTTTTCTACATAGGTGAACTTTAAACAATTGGCCTGCTAAAAACATAATGGATATGTCACTTTGATGTGCCAAAGCTCTGTAATGTTGACCTTGAAATGGTAGGAGCTGTGATGCCATGCTTTATCAACCCTGTGGTAAAAAACCAAATCCTAGGAAGAAAATGCCCTTGGGTTGCTCAGAGTTGACAAACATTTGTCTTGCTATAAATTGGTCAATTGTTTTAGCAATTACGACCTTACAAAAATAGGTCTTTCAATTGAAACTCCATGTTGTACATTCAAATAGACTTTTCCAAAGTTGACATATGTAACAAAACCTTAAGATGTAAGTGCCAAAGAAAATAGGCAAGCTTTCAAAACCCATCAAACCCTATAAATGCAAATAATTCATATGCATGAGATTGCTCATACATGATTGAGGAATCTAAGTTCCAATCAAAATGTACAAGTCAAAAACTCCATTGTAATGTAATGAGAGAATACCAAGTTCCTAGCCAAAATAATCAATGAAAGAAAAGACCATTATTTGCCTCTCCAAGCCTTAAAATATCGCCACCCATCCCTTTTTTAGGTGTCAAATTCCAAGACAAAATTGATTATCCTCACCTCTATTGCAATTGACATGGTAATCTATTACACCACCTAGAGCAAGAAACTTCCATAACTCCTTTGCATCCATAAATCTTTGCATGAAACAATAAGAACTTCTGTTGACCACATAAGTAAGAAGATGCCAATGCAAATATACTCTGTAGTAAGGGTGATCAAAGTCATTAGGAATTAAGTGCCAAAGTCATCTAAAAAGATAGTGGCAAAAGTGCACATACTTTAAATCTTTCCCAACTTTAACTAATAAGATGAAAGGTTTATCTTATCATTATCTTAATGTAACCATAGTCAACAAAACAACAAGTTGAAACAATTAGCTCTCAACTATTTTGACACACCCAGATCTTGGAATTACCTAGGTCACCTTGTAATCAAGTTTGACGAAGGTTACCATGGTAGCCTAAATTTACATTGTACCAATCTCATAGCAAAAACAATGCCCATTTAGGTCAATTGGGCCTCAAATCTACAAGTTTTAGCTATCAGGGCACATAGTGATTTTGATCATGAATTTGAGGCCACCAAGGCTTCATATAATGTAACAAGAGTACAACTCTTAGTCACCAAAATAGTTAGCAATGTAGAGCATTCAATGTTGTTGACTATAATTCCATATTTCATTATACTTAACCCATGGATTGACAATGCGCACTACCACATTAGGGTTCCACAAGAGTCCTATGTATAAAAATTTCAACTTGGGGTGTACGCAAACTAGAAACACCACCTTTATCTACATGTCTTGAACACTTTCTACTTTTCCGATAATAATATTCCATTTTACAACAAAAGTAATTTCCACATATCAAGCATAATGTTGCCTCACTGCGAACAAACATATGAGACTCCATGTCACCGATGACTCAATTTTTGTTTTAAGACATAGATAAAAAATAGACAAAAGTTCTTGCAGAAAACAAAAACAAAAGAGGCTTAAGATGACTTTTTATTTCAAGTTGTGAGGTAGGATGGAACAAAGGGGCAACGATTTCAATAAACCCAGAACTCTAAGCTAACCATCTTTGTCTTTAAACGTGATAAGACTTACTTAGATACTTTTCCACAAGATCGACAATTTTGATGACTGTTTTGCCATAACAGCTCTTGACCAACCACCACACCAAAAACCAACTCAAATTTTTGAAAGGCGTAGATAACTATGCAATTGATGGGCTTTAAGGGCAAACTACTACCCTTCTCATAGCAATCCATGAATTAAAGTCACTAGTTGTCATGATTTTGATTGCAACCTGTTCCAATTTGTTACTTATTCAATTCCATTCGAGCTAAGCTTATTGGCTAATAACTCAACATCTGCTCATGAAGAACCAGACACAATACAACGAACACTAACCTAATGAAGCCAAGGAAGCTTCATGAAACACAACCCATTGAAATAAATGAGGGGGATTTAGCTCTTACTTCCAACTCAATTCACTAATTCTAGTATGTACTCTAAGATCACCTTGTTGCTACTACAGCCATACAACTTCTCATATTTTACATATGATGTGCAATTTATGCCTCCTTCATACCAACAATATAAAGACAGATGATACGACATCATTGTAATTGATTCAATTATTTTTAAACCTTTTATTCCTTATCATCCTAGTACACCATGTACACAAGCTAATCCCAAGGCAAAGACCATCCCTATCACCTATGTCAATGACTATTTGATTTATGGATGACACATCAAATGATGGAGACCATTGACTCTACAAGATGGTTCGAAGAAAGCATAATGTTTGTCCATATGAAATTATAGTAACCTTGGAGCTTACAAAACTTCCAAAGAAGACCCATTACAATTTTTAAGCCCAAGGACCTAGGTTTCAAACACACTTCACTCATAACCAGTCCAAAAAAAAGATGGGATGTTTCCAAGATGCATAGTTTCAAATGAAAAGTCTTAAGGGGAGGACATCTGGCCATGAAATAGAAAATGTTGCCCTAAGGCACATTTGATAGCTTGTAATTTACCCATCTGGATCATTAGTGCTTGTAATACATATTTTTGTAATACATTATCTGATTTTGAGATGTGTAAAATCTTATCAACTCATGAACTATCTCTAAATATATACTTTCTCAAAGCTCAAAGAGAAACAAAATGAAAATATTTTATTCTCAATGCTTCAAAAAAAGGTTCATTACATCAAAACACGACAAATATGATTACACCCATGATTTGGTTTGTAGAGTCATAAATGCCATCCATGGCAACATGATTATGTAGTTCATATGGAACTGTTGTTTATTGACTAGTCGTGTTTTTATCTTAGTCATAATGTCATAAAATATTATATATATATATATATATATAATCCAACCATTTGGTAGGTAGGTAGGTATGGGTAAGTAAATAAGTAGGATCCTATTTATTTCTTGGTGACAAGCTTTTTTTATTGGTTCATCACAAGTGATATTTGCACTTTGAATATATTTGGTGCACATATTGTGTGTAGACCAATATTTTTTCACCTGTTTATACAGTTTCCAAAGTTGAACTTATTGACAAAGGATATGGAATAAATTTACAATAGAATCTCACATCATCCTTTGTTGCATACAAAAATACCCAATTTTGATCATTTTTTTTTTTCATACTTTGTCCAAATGAAAAGAAATAAATTTAATTCTTAAATATTTTTCCAATATCTACACATATACAAAATAGATTTAACAAAAAATCAATTAATTTGACTGAAAATGCATTTGAATCTTCACTATTTCATACATTTGAACAAGAATGATATCTTGAAGATTTTTTATTTTTTATTTTTGTAAAACAACTTGTAAATAAACATATTTTAAATCAACATGGTTTTTCTAGTATGTATATATATGAGTCCTACTTACTTACATACCTACCTACCTATAGATAGGTAGGATAAATAGTATGGTAGGTAGGTAGGGTTATGAGTAAGGTATGAGAATATATATAATTTTCCCACCTTTTAAAAAATAGTGAATCAATAAAAATGGTATAAATGTTGTACTTATTACCATGTGTAATCTTTATTTGTAACTATAACAAATATTTATAAATAAAATATGTTATCTATGAAACATATATATTATTTTCAACATATGAAAATTTTATACAAAGTATTAAAATTATTAAAATTTCATATTTTTAATTTATACACATATTTTTTAATTTCAAAAAAATTATCAAATTTTATTACAAGTAGTAAATTTTAATCTTATTTTTAATTTTTTTCAATTGATTAAATGTGATTATATATACAAATTCCAAGTTGTATGACAAAATATTTTGAAAATTTACTAATTTAAATCAAATTTTTATATTCTTTACTACCCATCACATGGAAACATGAAAAAGATGCCATTTTGGGGCATGTGGATTTTTTTTAATTCATTGGATATCACTAATAAAAATATATTTCATTGTTTAATGTAAAAAATATATATTCATTTAAATAAACCTTTGAAAAAGAGTTTCCACTTAATTTTTAAAATTATATTCTACGCATTAAATTTTTATTTAATTTTTTGTTTCAAGAACTTTGACAATTTTTTTTAAATGAAAAAAAAAACCCCAAATTTTGTTTTAGCCATTATCCAAAAATTCATATTAAATAATTAGCAACTCTAAGGCAAAAGTTCCAAAAATATAAGGTATTAGTTATTTACTTGTGCAATAATTATGCGTTTGATCATTTACAAGCTTATAATATGCTTTCTAAGTACATATGTCTACCTTCTAGTTTTTTCCCTTTTAATTAGTTTTAATGTTTGAAATTTTATATTGTTAAATAATCATATGGTGTTCATGAAAAAGGTTTTTAGTCACGTATTATTCTTATCCATGAATTTTTTTAATCATGTAATCATATCCATGGTTACAAAAACTTGACATCTACAACTATGACAAATACGACTAGTGACCGTTTCTAGTCATACAATCATATATGCCATGTTTTTATGCTTAAGCAAGAAGTGTGATGATTGGAGATGATACCTTGGGTAGGACATACAGTTGCACATTTAAATTTTGAGTGCGTAAAATAGAGAGAATATCTGGATAGGAAAATGTGGAGAAGAGTGCCCCTAATGTAACAGTATGATAATCACTAATCCATAGTAAGCAAATAAGACCCCCTCCTCCTAATCGAACCTTTTGGCGTCTTCCATGCCCTAGTATTGCCTAATGTCGTGCTTACCATTGCTCCATTATGCCCCTCTTTCAAACCCCAACACTACTCCTTACATATTCATCCAGCCTTTGTAAAGACGTGGTTGGATATCTGGTAACCCTTGTTGAATCAATGAATAAGCATTAAAAGAGGAAGCCATAGCCAATAATATTTGAGTGCATTTACTTGCATTGTTGAAGATGCATGTCAAGTAAAAAATTATATAATTCCAGCACATTGAGGTAATGATTGATTCCCCTAGTAATAATTAACATCTCACTCACATTGGATGTTTGTTGATGTTGTTTAAATGCTGCTACTTGCTTATTCACGCCTATTGCAAAATGTCATCAACACACAAACTCTCAATGAGCTTGAAACCTTGAATTGTCAATAGTGGATCCCCAATAGATTGCATAACCTATTTCTCAAAACAAAAATTTAAAAAACATTCAAAATTATGCATCATACAACAAAAACCATTTGACCACATTGTAGATAATTATGATTTGTTATAAACCACATTCATACCTTGGCTAATTACAATAACATCCCAAATATTTTGAAGTTCCAAAAAGTCTTCCAAGTATGCAGCATCCATCAACTTTCTTCTTGCATACACATTTTGCAATGATGACATTATGAGAAAGGTGATATATGTTTAATGATTGCTACATGGAGCTACAAAATTCAATGGCCATTACTCTTCACAAAACCATTTAAGACCCCCCTAAAAGATTCAAAGAAGTAAACAAACTTGGACACTATCCATCCATTGAGGCTTGACTTGTTCATTGATTATGTTTATAATTTCCCAAGTGACTCAAACCAAGACACAACCCTAATCAAAGTCAATGGTGGAATACAACTCTAATGTAACTTAAAGAAAAATGCAATGCATAAAGGAAAAACTTAGGGTGAAAGAGAGAGACCAAAAGTGGCGCCTGGACTTTGAGATCGGCAAGTTTAAGGATGCATTCACCATCAATTATGACAATGACCTCCACATCCTTTTTTGGCCAGTTTTTCAATATATCCAGCACCTTAAACCCCTATGAAGTATAACAATGCAATTAATAAAGGATTCATTAAAATGGAAACTTTGAGACAAAAGACTTTTTTAACCCATGCATAATTCACAAATATTCCATTGCTTCAATGGGAACTTGCTAATTATACTCCTTTACTAAGATCTTTCTTCACAACTTCCATAATTTCAAGTGTTCAGTTCAAGGATGCACTTACTTGTCTTTCAAGTTGACATATATGCCATGTGGATGCCAAAAGATGCTACCAAATTTTTTGCATGTTTTTCCAACAATTGGAGTATAAACAATTAACAACATTTCCTCCACATGTTTAATCAATGCCCTATAAAACATTCTTTCATTTCTTTCTTGTCAGTTTCATATAATTGATCCAACATGCCAATGGTCAATGTTAACCAACCTTAGGTTTTCTTGTAGAATTAAACGTCTAATGAATATCAAATAACAAATGATAACTAGAATCTATGAATGTTGTTCGTGGCCTCCAACATCCGAAGGTATATTACTAATCAAACCAATGCCAGAAAATGCAAAAGAAATATTGAAGTGCAAGTCTAGGATTCAAGGACATATAGAAAAAACAATGCATTCGTCTGAATTAAGCTTGCACCTGAAGGTTCATTATGTCCACGTACTTCTCCAATTGAGTTTCATATTGCCTCAAATTGTGTAGTATGCCTTCCATCTATTATACGATGCAAGGTCCAGCATGTCGTAACCTTAGCCTTGGGTTTGCGACCAAGGCAAGGGCTTGCAAAAGTTGCGGGCCAAGAGTGAAGTCATAGGAGCCACATTTCATGTTCTCAGAAGTGTAGGAGGGTGTGAGGGAACGAACCTTTGCACTCCCAAATGAGCTCCCACTTTGGGAGTTAGAGTCTCGATGGACTCCCAAATTTTTAAAGGGCGATCTTAGGGGTTAGAACTCATTGGATTGAAAAAAATTTATACCATGAAAAAGCTCTTGAAATGTGGATGTCTAAAGTGGGCTCACATTACCCATTTAGGTACTTAAAGCATAAGTTATGGCCAAAAGAAGGGACAAGAATCAAATTGTCAATTTGACTCCCGACCACTAAAAGTAAGAAATTTCCTTCATTTATTTGCATCCAGGTGGCATGCCATATATCGTTGGAAAGCTCTTGACGAAGAATATAACTTTGTTTTAGACCTTGCATCAATTAGAAGTCTACATAAGAAGTTTTGGGCCTTCAAAATCACGAGAATCCCAATTTCAGGAATTTTGGGACTCCCAATTTGGGTGCAAGGCCCATGGCCAAGCAAAAAAAATATTATAAAGGGGAAGGTTGTGACTTCCCCCAAGTCCGGGTCGTGGTGAGTTTTGTAAATCCATGTTTGCCCGTGGCTCGTCCATGCACCAAAAGTGTTCCAACTACGCACTAACCAACTTGTTGTTTGGTTTGTGCAAATTTGAGTGAATAATTGACTTGCTTGTCATTCGTTTTAGTCCCCATTCCAGAGCTCTAGCATGCCCCTCTACCCCCAAAGTGCTACAAGCCAGGGATCATACCCCAACTCCTTATCCTTTCGTTGTTTTCACCTTGGGACTCGTAGTTGAATCTATGAAGGAATTTGGGAGTGTGTCACAACATGTTTAAGAAGCACTTCACTATGAACCACATAAAAACATAACAATAGTTCATCAGAATCCTTGAATACATAAAATATCATCAAAATGAAAAACAATAAATATTGCAATTGATCGCAAGGAATTACAATAGAGAAAAATTTCCACACTTTTTGCACACTATAGTAAAATAGATAAAAAAACTCATGCAAAAATAGAAAGTTTGATAGATTGATGCCATTGCCAAGCTTGGAAACATGACATACTAAAAATGGGATTCAGACAACAAATTAAGGTTTGTGAGCACCACATTAGGTCGAATGGCTCGCATGAGATTGCATCATGATTTGACAGTGGTAAATTGAAATGAAGGAATGGTTATCGTAGAGCAATGGCGATTTAGTGGCACCATTACGATTGTGACTAATGCCAACCTTCCCTTGCTGCATCTTTCTCAAGTTTCAATAGATGTGTTTAATGCATTTCACTACACAAACATATATTTCAAAAACATCGACTACCATAAGGCCTAGATGCAATAATCTTCTACATGAAAATGTTAATTGAGTTATGGGCCTTTTTGTAGAAGAGTTCATTAGTGGAGCAAACACTTGTGGACAATGCAAAGGCATCAACTTATCAATGTGTGTCTCTTCTTTTTATAAGAAATTATGTCACATTGTCATTATTCATTTGTGGTGTTAATAGTAACATAAATCTAGTCAAAAGTTCACCATTAGGTCTATTTATTGTTAGGAAGCAAAGGTTATACGATTAAGCATACTCCAAGCTATGTTTTCCTAGCAAGATTGTGTGGTCTTTGTCAACATCGTGTTGAGGGATTTGGAACACAAGAGTATTATGTTGTATATATGGGTGTAAGTTGTTGAATTTTCATAGCTGAAAAAATTGTTTAATGGATTAGGTTGCATGGCAATGTGCTTAAATGTATTAGACCTAAACACTCCTCCTTCTCCACCTACCTAGAACATTGAGTCCAAAGTGGCATTTGTTGCAAGAAGAATGAAAAGTCTCTTATTATTTTGTTGGATCAGGCTTTTTGAAATCAAATTATTGTAGCAACTTGGTCATTACAATTTTCAATGACCTTTGGGCTTTCTCACAAACTCATATTCTTTTGCATCATCTTACCTAACATGTGAATGGATTTATCTTATGATTCAATTGGTATATAATTTTGATTTATCTTATGATTTGAATTAGTATATAATTTTGAATTAACTATTTTGGATTGTTATAGGGGAGCTTTTATTAACAAGAAGACAACAAACAAGCAAGCAAGAGCAAAGAGATAAAAGGTGGAGCAAGTCGATATTGAAGACCAAGATAACTTTTTGAATAAGAACCCCAACGAAGAAGTAATGACCACAACTACCAGTAAAGCCCCAATGTGATGCACTAGTATATTCCAATGTAACCTTAAACTCAAAAAGGTTGAGAATGATTTGTTGAATGACCAATAGAGCTGGTTGGATAGCCATGCATCTAGCATCCTTTTATATGAACACCTTGAGGTATGGACAAATGGAATATGGACACTCACTATTACATCCTATAGGGGCACCAAATCGATAATATAGTATTGTGGTGTGTAGGTTTATGGCCATTTTTGCAATTTCATATTCAAGGCCAACCAATAGATGTGTAATTTTGAAGTTTTAGTACTTTTTGAAGTTGAGGGCTCAATAGTTTCAAAATGAAATTTAGGTTAAAATTTGAATTTATTTTCTTGTATTTTCATGAAAAATTGCTTATTTTTTAACTTTATTTTTTTCGGCAACTTTTTCTATGTACTTTACCATGCTTTCACCCACAACATGGTCATTTCAAGTTAGATCATGATGTAGTTGGCTAGTTATCACTTGTGGCCATTCTTAGCAATGTTTTATGTTAACTAATGTTATTAGAATGTGTGTTACTTGAAGAGGTTGGCGTCAATGTACGTTATATTAAGGAGGCTAACAATTTGCCTTATTATGTATTATATTACAACATTTGTTCAACAACCTGTTAGCTCGTTTCCATCATCAACAAGGTTGTGAAGCAAATAGGTGAATCTTTTGGCTTACTAACTTATTTGGTTTATTGTTGCAACAGGAGGGAGAAGGGTGTTTTGTGTATTTGAAATTTTATTTTCTTGATGGAGATGCTTCATTATTTATTTTGATATGTGTTGGAAGAAATATTAGGATGGTATGGCATAGTGGAGCAAGGCAAAAGGGGAGATTAAACCCTACAAATTCATTAAAGGTTGTTACATGTATGCTAATGGCTAGTGATGGTTTTAGGGGAACTATTACACAAATTGGTTTCTTGCTTGTGTTGTCATGTTTTTGTCTTTTCTAATAGCCCCATATTACTAAACAAAACTAGAGAATAATTCTTTAGCTAGGTGGCCCACACCCCTCCCCCCTTCATTTGTTTATTTTTCATCAACAAACATTATTCCTAGGTTGGTCTTTCTTATAAAATTTTCATGTTGTCCATGTGCTTTGCGTTACAAATTCAAACCCCAATTTCATTCATTAGTTGAATAATGACCCACCACTTGAGGCCATGTAAGCTTGGTTTGAATGCCTCATATGTTTAAGGGTAACGCATGCATATGCACTTGTATGCTTGGAGTAATACTTGTAAATATGCTTGTATGCTTGGATTGATGCCTTATATGTTTAGTAGGATCATAAGATGTTTAGATCTGTATGTCATGCATCAATATAATGATTATGTTTGAACCTTACATGTATCAATTGCATTCTTACATGTGATAATGTTTACATGTGAATGCACACCAGCTACATGAAGATGGGGGAAGAAATTTAGTGTGGGGATTTATAACCCTTGTTAGTTCGTGGCATCCTATTAAGTCAATGATCAAGTTCAAAATCTCTATTAATTGGGAAATTTCTACCCCACTCTCTTCAGGTATTCCTTGGGCCATTATCATTGAATTTACTAAAGTTTGTTTATATTGTGGGCTCATGTGTTGGTGCACATATTGGTTCATAATCTACGAGTAATTAGACAAACTAGATGTGGGATATAAGGTGGGTCATTTTCGCATATATGGTTTCAAGTTGGTTGGACAACTAAATGCAAATGGGCAACATTAAACCTATGCAACTTCCTTCTACTCCATGTTTTCCCGGGGAAATTAGTACTGTATATGTGAGGTGTGTGTGATGTCAAATGTATAATTCTTAAGAAATGTTGTCAATTTCAAAATTACAAGGTGGGAATGCATTGATATTTGAATGGTTATATATCATATTGATGAAAACTATTATTGGAGAGGATTATTGTCTACAAGCTTGTGTTAACAAATATATATTGGAGATGTTATTCAAGGCAACATGGTGTTTCACTACTAGAAATCTTGTCATTTGCAACCAGTCACTATGCAACTGGCATGCAACTGGTTGTCGTTTGTAACTATCTTGGTCATGTTTGCAACTACAAATTTGATATTATATAATTTTTGAACCATACGGTTGTGTGTGCAACTAACATGCAACTAAATGTGTACAACATGGACACGTGTCATAAAAATAATGGCCTAAACTTATACATATTTATATATTATACTTAATATATTTATATAGGCTATATATAATAATATTATGTACCTTTAGTACTAAGGTTAACCCCATGTTAACTTAGGCTAACCTAAACTAACCTAGGTTAAATAAACAAAAAAATTAAACTAACCATGGTTAAATCTATTAAATTAAACCGATTATGGCTAAATTAAATTAATTTAAATTAATTATGGCTCTATTCAATTACGCCAAACTAATTATGGCTGAATCAAATTAGGCTAAATTAAATTAAAATATATTAATTATGGCTAAACTAAATTATGTTAAATTAAACTAGGCTGAAATAAATATGGCTAAATAAAATTAGGCCAAACTAATTATGGCTAAATTAAGTTAGGTAATAATAATTATGGCTAAACTAAATTAGACTATATTTATTGTGGTTAAACTAAATTAAGCTAAATTAAATTAGGATAAAATAAATATGGTTAAATTAAATTATGTTAAAATATTTATGGCTAAACAAAATTAGGCTAAAATTGATAATGGTTAAATTAAGTTAGGTTAAACTAGTTATTGTTAAACTAAATTATGTTAAATTAAATTAAACTAAACCATGGTTTAAATATGTTTAACTTTATTTTATTTTGGAATATTTTTTCAGAAAATGAACATTTGATTAAACAAAAAATTATTCAAAATCAATTAATATGATAATATTAAAATTTTATTATAAATAATCATAATTATTAATTAAGTGTTTATTATAATTATAGTGATAATCAATTTTATATATATATATAATCAATAGATATTATATATTTAAAATTTATTATTTATGTTAAAATATTAATGTAAATAGGCTACACTAATTAACCTACAAGCATATAAACGTCTTAAATAATTATTAATTTAAACTAGATAATAATATCAAAATCATATTTTCATTAAGTAATCATAATTACTAAATATTTTATAATCACCTTTGAAGTGCAAAAGAAAAGGAGTAATGAAAAACTAACAAGAAGAAAAATAAGCTTTCCAAGTTATAAAACGTTTTG
>Ga0116231_10006983_pt1 | contig 21057 bp, 18 predicted proteins | sample S1TSphgellanicum_2_FD_89695 | JGI IMG/M metagenome (GOLD analysis project Ga0116231, IMG submission 89695) | Host-associated microbial communities from peat moss isolated from Minnesota, USA - S1T2_Fd - Sphagnum magellanicum MG | ecosystem: Host-associated > Plants > Peat moss > Unclassified...
ATGGATGAGCACGCCGTAGGCGACCCAGAGCAATGCGCCGAGCATTTGCACGCCCCGCAGCAGCGACGGTTTTGCGAAAAAGTACGACATCACGAATACCCCGGTGGCGACCCAGCCCAAGGATTCGATCACCGCCGCGTTCATGCGCGTAAGCGTTCTTCGCGCGCATGCATCTTGAGGATCTCGCTGATCTTGACGCGGTCGGTGCGCTCCTTTTCCCACTCGTGCAGGGTCAAACCGTAGCTTTCGAACAGCTCGCGAATGTCACGCGATCCCCAGTGCAGCACTTGGTCCAGAACCGGAACCATGATGCTGAACGAGCAGTCGCTGAGCACGATGCGCTTGGCAATGCGCGCGAGCTGCGGGTTCTCCGACACGGCGATCGTGAATCCATCGTGATTATTGACGTGCAGCATCACGTGCACGTCGGAACTGCCATCGCCAACATAGATGACCCTGTCCGGCGTGATGCCCAGCCGATGCTGCAATTCCTCGATCACGGCCACTTTGCCGTAGCCCGCAGGCACGCGCTTGACGGCGGTAACCTCGCCCGAATGCTGATCGAACTCGAGCTCCGTGCCGTAGATATTCTGCGCGGGGACGATGCCGTCGAGTGCCGAGATGACGATTTCGCGCGGCGCCGCTGAGATCACGAAAAAGGAAAACTCATGACCGGCCGTGCCGCGATTCATGAAGTCGACCAGCGCCGGAATGGCGCCCTTCAAGCGAACATGCCGTCCCGCTTCGACGAGATGCTCGCGACGCACGCCCCGAAATTCGGGATCATGGCGGATCAGGTAGGAAAGTTCGCCGCCCTGCTGCACGAGATTGCAGCGCGCCAGACCGGCCACGCGCTGCTCGAAACCTGAGATACCCAGCAATTCGCTCAACACGAGACCGGAATCCTTGAAACTCAAGGTCTGGTCGAAGTCAGAAGCGACCAAGAAGCGCTGTACGACGGGTTCATTCATGGGGCCTCCCGGCAATGTGAGAGGCATCATGAAGCATGCTGCAATAAGGTGAGACGACAAAAAGTGTGGGATGCTGAAATTCATCTCATGTCGGAGATCTGCCGATTTGTGACGTAAGTCCGCCCCGCGTGGGTGAGGGCAGGCCCGCGACCGTCGCCGCGAGCTGTTGCGTTGGCTCAAGGCTGATCGTCTTCCGCCTTGCGCCACGTAGCGTCCGGGTCGTAGGTCTTCAGGGCTTCGGCAACCGCCCGGGTCTTCGAGCCAAGATCCTTCTGGTACACCACACCATCGTTGCCCACGATGAAAGTCATGACGCCGGACGTCCGGTATCCGGCGGGATAAGCGACGAAAGCGAATCCCTGCGTCATCTCGCCGTCTGCGATATAGCTCTTCGCGCTTCCCGGGGCATGTTTACCCTGTTGCGTCAGTACACGGAAGAAATACCCGCGGTACGGTGTCAGGGCGCTCTTGTCCCCGCCGGCATTACCTTGGTCGAATGCCAACGCCACCAACGGTCCGATGGGACTTTGGCGTTCGCCCGCGGCAGCTTGCCAATAGAGTCCATTGTGCTTTCCCTCGTCACTGACCATTTTTTCCGCATATTCGCCGTGCTGCGTCTCATGGAATTCATTTTCCGCGGCGGCCAGTTCCTGGCACACGCGGATGGTCGAGATTTCGTTACGACCGATTCTGCGGAAAAGGATTTCCTTGATGCCGGCATCAGTGTCGAAATACCAGAAGCTGCCTCTGTTCATGAGCGGTATGGGCGTGGGCCAGTTCTTTACGCCGATGTATAACGTCGTGGTTCCATCGGGCTCCTTGACGAAGCGGTGCATCTCCGCGTATCGGCGCACGAAATTCGCGCGGCTATCGGCATCCTCGGTCTCGTCTCCCGACGATATGACTTGCCTTCCCACCGGACCCAGCACGTCGAGCATCGCCTTTTCGTCGTTGTTCTGGATTGCCGTCACCAGCGCTTTGCCCGCTTGCTCGGGCGACGAAAACGTCTTTTCCCCCGGTTCCTGTCCCATGGAGCGTAGGGGGAAGCAACCCACCGCGAGAATCATGGCGAATGCGGCCGGCGCAAAAATCACCTGCTGAGATTCTTTGATGTTCAACGTCGCTCGCCGCATGGCGTCTCTCCCTATACGAATGGCCGCAAGCCTCGAGAATTTGTCGACCGATCAACGCGACCGGCCGTGGCCACCGCCACCCCCGCCATGGCCGCCGCCCCCACCCGCGTGACCACCGCCGCCGCCCCCGTGGCCACCGCCGCCGAAGCTCGAGCTTCCGCGCGATGAGAAACCTCTGGCTTGACCGCCATGATCGTAACCGCTGAAGGCGCCGGACCGGACGCCGCTTTCGCCGCGCGCTTGAGCGTAACCCCGAGCCTCGTCGCGCCCGCCAAATGCAGCCGCACCCGGCCTGCCGCCCACGCCGTGCGCCACGTTCGATTGCACGCCGCGCGCACCGCCTGCGCGGTAGTAACTGCCCCGGTTGTAAAAGGTGTTGCTCGTGGAGTGGTACCGCTCGTGGTCGTACATGGGGTAGCGATGGTGCCAGTCGAATCCCCAATTTTCCCAACCCCAGCCGAACCCGCCAAAGAAGCCAATACCGATACCGAGCCCGAAAGACAGGTAAGGGCCGTCATACCAAATTCCTGGATAAGCATACCAATCCGGCCATGCCACCATGGGAGCACCGTAAATCGACCACGGATCATAGGCGGGAACGTAAACGACCTCGGCATTTACCGGCTGAATGACGATGGCTGCGTCCTGCGTCGCCACGGTCTGCTGCGGCGTGGTCTTCAGATTGCCCGCCGCTTGCGCCCGCTCGCGCATCGCTTGCACGGCATCCATGACGTCCTGTTGCTGGTTGTAGTAGGCATCTCCAAGCGACGATGTCCAGGAGAGATTCTTGTCCATGTTTCCAAGGACCGCAGGGAATGCGGCGAGCGCCTTGACGCTCGGATCCCAGGGTTGATTCTCGAGCGCTGAAGCCAGAGCGGTGCCCTCCACGGTGGGATTCGCCTGCACCCATCTTTGGGCCTCGACGACTTGCTCGGGAAATGTCGACGCCGCCAGAATCTGCGCCACCAGCGAATCCGGATACAGCGCAATCGGCGCGACCAGCTGCTGCAATTGTGCGGGGGTCTGTTGCGTATAAGCGGTCTGGGGCCTTGCGGACGGCGAGCCGGCGGGCGCGTCTTCCGGCGCGACCATGCTCTGTGTACAAGCTGCACAGAGCAGACATAGGGGCAGAACATAAGCCAGAAGCCGCTTACTGAACGGACGTGTTGGAACACCTCCAGCGGGTTCGACAGTGTTCATGTGCTTGGATACCTATTGCTCGAGACATGGCGCCTTCCGTACGCACTTCCATGTCATCAAGCCACATCAGCCGCAGACGGGTCGGTCTGCTAGCGCACATAGGGTGCCGCCGCGAGAAGCCCTGCGTGATGCATCGCCGACTCGATTTCCTTCTGAGCGGCAGACGATACTCGCACGAGCGGCAGGCGCACGTCGGGACCGCCACGATCCAACAAGTGCAAAGCGAATTTGGCGCCGGCGGGATTGGGTTCCAGGAAAAGCGCGCGATGCAAAGGGGCGAGCCGATCCTGCAGTTCGAGGGCGAGAGCGAAATCACCGGAAAGGCATGCCCGTTGAAACTTTGCGCACAAGTTCGGTGCAACGTTGGCGGTCACCGAGATGCAACCATGACCGCCATGAGCCATATAGCCAAGCGCGGTCATGTCCTCCCCGGAGAGCAGGTTGAAATCCTTGCCGCAGACCATCCGCTCCAAGGTCGGCCTGACCAGGTTACCGGTGGCATCCTTGACGCCGGTCACGTTCCTGCACTCGCGGAAAATGCGCGCGAGCGTATCGACCGATATATCGATGACGCTCCGGGGAGGGATGTTGTAGACGATGATGGGAATCCCCACCGCCGCGTCGATCGCCTTGAAGTGCTGGTAGATACCCTCTTGCGACGGTTTGTTATAGTAAGGCGCCACGATGAGCAATGCATCCGCTCCGGCGCGCTCCGCGTGCTTGGACAACTCGATGGCCTCGATCGTATTGTTGGAACCCGCGCCGGCGATCACGGGTACGCGTCGTTGCGCCGCTTCGATGGTCAATTCAACGACCCGCTTATGTTCTTGGTGAGACAGCGTAGGGCTCTCGCCGGTGGTTCCGCATGGCACGAGGCCATGGGAGCCCTGCTCTATTTGCCACTCGACCAATCGCTGGAAGGCCGCTTCGTCCACCCCGCCTTCAGAAAATGGCGTCACCAAGGCGGTTATTGAACCCGTAAACACTGCTTCGCTCCTGAGAATAGCGGTCGGCTAATGATGGCGATCGGCGTCGCTTGTACTAATTATAGCTTGGCACCGGTCGCGGCACATGGGATCGCACGCCGATGTATGATCCCAAGATCGTAGGCGTTTCCGATCGCGCCAATTGAAGGAGCCCACCGTGGTGACCGCCGTCAGCGACCTTGCGTCCGTCCGTACTGCCGCCTTCGATGAAATACCCATCGTTGACTTCACTGACGTGCTGAGCCTCACGCCGGGGGCCAAAGCTGCTACCGCGACAGCGATTCGCGACGCCTGTGAGAACGTCGGTTTCTTTTATATCCGCAACCACGGAATCCCGGAAGCGGACATCGAGCGTATATTCGACGTCGGCCGCCGCTTCTTCGCGCTGCCACTCGAGAACAAGCTGGCGATTCACAAGAACCTCTCGCCGCAACATGCCGGGTATACGCCGCTGCTCGCGGAGAACACGGATCTGTCCAACGACGGCGACTTGCACGAATCCTTCGACATGGTCTCGCCGCTCGCACACTATCCGGCCAAGCAAGCGACTGGCGAAGATGTAAATCTATGGCCCGAGTCCTTACCGGAACTCAAGGCGTCCCTCGATCGTCACTTCGATCAGATGCTCGAACTCGGCAAGCGTCTTTTCGAGATGGTGGCGCTGTCGCTCGGATTGCCCGAGGATTACTTTGCACCCCATCTGACCCACCCGATCGCCATGCTGCGCATCAATAGCTACCCGTCGCAGGCGGTCAAGTCCGACAGCCGCCAAATCGGCATCGGTGCGCACACCGACTACGAGTGTTTCACCATTCTCGCGCAGCAGCCCGGCATCACCGCCCTGCAGGTATGGAATGGACGTGAATGGATCAAGGCTCCGCCGATCCCCGGTACCTTCGTCGTCAATATCGCAGACCTGTTGCAGCGCTGGAGCAATGACGCCTTCAGGTCCACCCGTCATCGCGCGATCAACATATCGGGCGCGCCGCGGCTCTCGATTCCGTTCTTTCTCGGAGTCAACTACGACACGCTCGTTTCACCGCTGCCAGGATGTGTGAACGAGGAACGCAAGGCCAAGTACCCCCCCGTCATTGCCGGAGATTATGTGCTGCAGCGTTTGAACGAAACCTACGCCGGGCAACAAGAGCCCAATAAGCCATGATCACCAGGGCCAGCGTCACGCAGCTCAATTTGAAATCGAGCTGCAGGGAGGGCGTGATGGCCATGGCGATCAAGACCAATCCCATGGCCACGATCGTCGCGTAGCTCAACCACGGAAATAGCCACATCGTCACGGCCGGTTCCGCCCTGCCCTCGCGTCGGCGACGCTTTCGCAATTGGATTTGCGCCGACGCCATGATGAGATAGACGAAAATGACGACGGCACCGGTCGAGCTGACCAGAAAATCGAACACCTGCTGCGGGGCTTTGGTGGCCAGGATGATGCCGAGAAAGCCTGCTGCCGAACCTGCCAGCACCGAGCCCATGGGTACGCGCCCGGCATTGAGCCGGATCATCGAGGCCGGCGCGTCGCCGCGCTCGGCGAGTACGAACAAGATTCGTGAGCTCACGTAGAACGCCGAATTGAGACACGACAACACGGCGGTCAAAATGATGAATGTCATGATCGTGTCGGCCCAGGGAATTTGCATGGTAGCGAGCGCCAACGTGAAAGGCGACTCGCCCGAGCGCACATCGGTCCAAGGGGCCACGGAGACGATCAAGAACAAGGACACGACATAAAAGAACAAAATGCGCCAGATCACGAGGGAACTCATCCGCGCCACCGCCGTGCTCGAATGCGCCGATTCGACCGCGGCAATGGTCGTGATTTCCGCGCCGGTCATCGAGAAGAACGCCGTCGGCACAGCAGCCAGCACCGCGATCCAGCCATTCGGCGCGAACCCGCCGTGATCGGTCAAATTGGCGAAGGTGGCATGACGGATACCGGCAACCTGCGGAGCGCTGAAACCGAACGCGTAACTCCCCGCCAGTACGATGAACGCGATGATCGCCGCGACCTTGATCGAGGCGAACCAGAATTCGAATTCGGCGTACGAGCGTGCAGACTGCAGATTGACGATGGTCATGACGCTCATGAGAGCCAACCCTAACTGGAATTGCGACAGCGGAATCCACCGTTGCAGGATCGTGGCGCCGGCGATCGCCTCGATTGGCACGGTCATGACCCACACGTACCAATAAAGCCAGCCCGTGACGAAGCCGGCGCCATTCCCTAAGCCGGCGCGCGCATATTCGGTGAACGAGCGTGCCTGCGGCGAACTGGCCGCCATCTCCGACAACATGCGCATGATCATCAAAATGATCATCCCGGTCAGCGCATAGCTCAAGAAGGCCGCGGGACCGGCGGCCCGGATCGAGGTGCTGCTGCCGACGAACAGGCCGCCGCCGACGATGCCGCCGATCGAAATCATCATCAAATGACGGCCGCGCAGACTCTGGCTCAGCTGGGTGGTGGGCGCGCCGATCTCTGCGGCAGGTGCTAGGGCCGGGGGGCTATTGGCTTCCATCATGCGCGAGATCAGCTGTTGGGCAGAGGTTGGACTCCTTTTATAGCAGAGACTCGTCGCCGGCGTGCTACTCCAACGTATCTGAACATTTCCCCTGATCGAATAGCGCGGCAGTTCTGCCGCTCGAGAGAACCAGAACGGCCATCAGGCAAACCGTTGAGACATCAGTCGGCATTCAGGATCTCGGCTCGAGCTTGCGCCTTATTTCGCAGGCACCGCCTTCGCGGCATCGACCAGACCATGGCCGGTGAATGGCCCATGGCTCACCGGCTCGCCCGTCTTGATCTTCGACGAAAAAGTCTCGCCGGTATCAAGCGTAACGGTCATGGTGGTGCCGCGCAGGCGGTCGGGATCTTCGCGGGCGCTGCCTTGCAATGGATTGTAGACCGACAACCCGAAGGTGAGCTGGCTACCGGCTGTGAATGACCCCTGCTGGAAGTACATCGTCAAAAACGGCGTCGGCAAACCGGTTACGCTACCGGTGTCGATATAAATTTCTTCGTACGTAAGGTCGGTGGAGCTGCCGATCGAGAAACGATTCTGATTCGGGTTCCACACCAGGGAATCCGCGCTCGTGTCGAAACCGACAGACGTCACCGAGTGCTTGGAGTCCGCCGCCACCGATAGCGTGAAGTCCCGGTCCCACCGCACCCAGTCCCCGTTCAAGCGCAGCGAAACGGGACCCGCCTCGGCGCTGGCCTGCCATCGATCCGCAGCCACGAGAATGGGTGATGCGCTTTGCTGCAGGGTTGTATACAGCGACTTGGGTGACAGAGAGCCGGACCCGCCGGCCGCCTGCAGCACCAGCGCTGCAACCGCTGCGGCGTCGGGTGCCGCCGCACTCGTTCCGAAGAAATTGGGAAAACCGTCACCGTCGGTGTCACTGCTGCCGAAGAATGAGGTGTCGACCCCATCAGCGGCGACCAATTGCGGCACTTGGCGCACTTCTGGCGTGCCCAACCGATTACCGAACGTGTCGAACAACACTGTCACCGGTCCTTGCGCGCTGAAGTCCTCCGGGAAACCCGGTATTGCGTAATAGGTTGCCGCCACGGCCTGCGCCCCGGTCGCCGCCGCATGACCGTAAATCGAAGGGGCGTTTTGGCGCTCGCTGGGCGCGAGAGAATTGAGCACAACGTACTTGATGCGTTGCGCCGGACCGTCGTTCATGTTGCCGATCACGATCTGATAGTCGGCTTGATAAGCGTCGCCGACGATCTGGTTCAGACTGGGTGACAGGAATAAGTATTCGTTCGGTTCGTCGGTGAGCAGGTTGTTGTCCGTCGTGTAGAACACGTAGAAAGACGTCGCGGGATTGACCCAGTTGCCGTCCGAATCGAACACGTAGATGTTGTAATCGGTCTTGACCAATCCGAGGTCGAACGGCTCATCCCACTGGAATTCGATATGGTTGCCGTTGATGTCGGCGCTCGTGATCCGTTGCACGATGTTGACCGAGCCGTCGGCATTCTTGAAATCATGGAAGCTTTTCGGACGCAGCGCGGCGGGTATCTGGTCGAGCTTGATGTTCGAGCGGCCCTCGATGCCAAGAGCGTTGGCCTTCGCAAACGGCACGCCGGCATACCTCGCCTCGTAGGCCTCGAGTCCATTGTTGCCGGCAGAAGAAAAATACGCGGCGCCGTTCTGCGCGACGAGGTTCACTGCCTGCGCAATCGTGCCGTCCGAATAAAAGGGCTCGGCGAAATAATACGTGTCGTCGACGATGATATCCGCGGCGAATTGCGTGCGCAGCGCCAGTATGTTTTCTGCGAAACTCAAGGCGCCCCCGTCGGCGGTCGCAAAGCCGAGCGCGGCGCCCGGAGCGATGTCATAGACTAGCTGCAGCATCGCCCGACCTTCGTCCGTGCCGACGAACGGATCCTCCGCAAGGACTTCCACCATTGGGGGTAGATTCCCAGCAGCTATGTCCTGGGCCGCGTCAGTCAGGCAAATCGCGCACGTGTTATAGCTGTCCGACAGCACGCCCACCTTGATGCCGGTGCCGTCGATACCCTGCGCTTGCACCACGTTGGCCTTCTCGAGCACGGCCGCCTGATGCGGCACGGTACCGAACGTCGCGCCTGACGACCGGCTCATGTGCATCGGCCGCTGCGTCGCATAAAGGGCAGCGACGCCGCCAATGGCCGACGCGGCCCGGATCTTCGACAGAGGTAGGTAGCCTTCCAGCAGCGACGGGTTGATCGAGCTCGTCACTCGATGCTCGAACCCAATCGCCGCGAGTTTCGGCAGGATCGCCGCCGCGGTTTTTCCCGGCGACAAGCGGATGCGCACCAGCGGCGCGCTCGCTTCGTCGGATAGATGCAGCTTGAGCTGAGTCGCCAGAGTAGCGCTGTGATTCTCGTAGGACGCGAGGAGTTCCTGCAGTCCACCGCCCAAACCGGCTTTCGTGGCTGCCAGCACGGGAGCGCAGCATGCCGCTGCCAGTACGCCGCCCATTGCCGCCAAAGTCGCTGTGCGTCCCAGCATGATAGCCCGATCCCTGGTTTTTAGTAGTTGTTCGACCGACCGACCATTGTCGCAATCGATGGCCGATCTTAACGTTGCTCGGCGTCATTGGTTCACGGCGAAGGTCCGGCGATCTCGCACATCACTTCGTTGGTCCGCATCAGCCAAGGCATCCAGGGTGGATCATAGTAGGCATAGACCGGTGCGGCAAGCGCGGTGAAATGATGTTTCTCCACGAATCCAAGCAACTGCGCCCGGTGCGACTGCAGATTCGAATCGCTCCAGAACCCGGAGAAGGTGATCACGGCCACGCGCCGGCGGGGTAGTTGCAGCAGATGGATGCGCGAATCGCGGGGTGCGGGAAGCGTATCGAGGCGATACGCCGCAGGCATCGTGAACCTGACCTCCCAGCCGGTGGCATCGCCCCTCTGCTCGACGGGGCCGGCCGCGCCGGGGCTGGCCGGGCTGGGGCTCTGCGTCACCGGCGCGGTCATCGCGATCTTCGTTTGCGTCGGGTTATCGCCGAATATATAGCCCGCGAGGATGCGAAAGCCCGCACTGACCGCTTCGCTGCGGTCGCCCGTGACGTGTACTTCGGCGACGATCGCCGGCGGGTAGTCGCGCACTTCATAGGGCGGCTCCCGGAACTCGACCGAATAACGAGGCTGCTCTACCGCCATCGCGGGATCCGCGATGGCGAGCAGCAGCAACAACGCAAGCGCGATGACCGTGTCAGAGAAACGTCTCACGGCATCGCGCGGTGCATCAGTGGTAACGCTTGACCATGGCCTCGAGCGGGATGGGTTGAATGCGGTCGGCATGTCCGGCGCAGCCAAAGGCCTCGAAGCGAGCCTTGCACAATACGCGTGCGGCTTTCTTGGCCGCGATCAGTGACTTGCGCGGATCGAACTCGCTCGGATCCTTGGCGAAGGCTTGACGCATCGCGCCCGTCATTGCGAGGCGGATGTCGGTGTCGATATTGATCTTTCGTACGCCGCTGCGAATGCCGCGCTGGATCTCCTCGACCGGAACACCATAGGTCTCCTTGATGTCGCCGCCGTGTTCGCGAATGATCGCCAGCCATTCCTGCGGCACGCTCGAAGAGCCGTGCATGACCAGATGCGTGTTGGGCACGGCCGCATGGATCTGCTCGATGCGGTGCATGTCCAGGATGTCTCCCGTCGGTTGGCGCGTGAATTTATAGGCGCCGTGACTGGTTCCGATCGCGATAGCGAGCGCATCGACGCCCGTGCGTGCCACGAAGTCCTTGGCCTGGGCGGGATCGGTGAGCATCATCGCGTGCGTCAAGGTGCCTTCCGCGCCCACGCCGTCCTCCTCGCCCGCCTGTCCCGTTTCGAGCGAACCCAGGCACCCGAGTTCTCCCTCGACCGACACACCGATGGAGTGGGCTATTTCACTGACCCGGCGCGTCACGTCGACGTTGTATTCGTAGCTGGCCGGCGTCTTGGCGTCTTCCTTCAACGATCCGTCCATCATGACGCTCGTGAACCCGGAACGCAGGGATTGAGTACAAACGGCCGGGCTCGCGCCGTGATCCTGATGCAGGACGATCGGAATGCCCGGGTGCGTTTCAACGGCGGCCAACACCATGTGGCGCAAATACGGTTCGCCCGCGTATTTGCGGGCACCCGCGGAGGCCTGCAATATGACCGGGCTTCGGGTTTCCTCGGCGGCCTCCATGATGGCTTGAATCTGCTCGAGATTGTTCACGTTGAATGCGGGCACGCCATAGCCATGCTCGGCGGCGTGATCCAGCAGTTGACGTAGTGAAATGAGTGCCATCGAATGCTCCTTGATGTCAGGCGGATTTAAGAGGGTAGATTCAATTTTAGGTGACCGTCAGAATGCCTGGCAACTCGGCAAGCGATTCGATGAACGCATCACAGGGAAGCTCGCGCGGATCGCTGCCCTCGTTGTAGCCATAGGGCACGCACACCACCGGCAGCCCCGCGGCACGTGCGGCCAGTACATCATTTCGGGAATCACCCACCATGAGCGTCTGCAGCGGATCGACTTGCAAGGCATTGCAGGCAAACTTGAGCGGCTGCGGGTCGGGTTTGCGGCGTTCGCACGTATCGCCGCCGACCACCACCTCGATCCACTGGCTTAAGTTAAGCCGCTCCAATAGAGCCACTGCGAAGTGCCTCTGCTTGTTGGTCACCACCGCGAGCTTGAGGCCCAAACCGTGCAGTGACCGCAGGCCCTCGGAGACGCCCGGATAGGGTCGCGCGTCGCTCTCACCCTGCACATCGAGCTGGTCGTAGTGGAAATAAAATCGCTCGATCAGCGCGGCCTGACCGGCCGCATCGATGTTCACATGGAGCCGTTCGGCGGCGCGCGCAACCAAAATGGGGGCGCCTCGCCCGATAAAGTCCCGCACCTGCCCAGGGAGCAGCCGCGGAAGCTGTTTTTCGGCCAGCGCCCGGTTCAATGCCATGGTGATGTCATTGGCCGTATCGAGCAGCGTGCCGTCCAGATCGAGCAGTATCGCGGCCAAGTGCTTGCCGTGCCACCGGGGTTGGGCGGCACCAGGGCTCTGCGTAATGCTGCTCAATATCGTGCTTCGGGCCGAAACATCGAGCGCTCGTTGAACAACGGTGAGCTATAGGGGCGGTCTATTCCGCTCGCATGTTCGGCGTGATAGCGGTCGATGCGATCGACTTCGTGACGCGAGCCGAGGATCACGGGTACCCGCTGGTGCAGCGATGACGGCATCACGCCAAGTACGCGCTCCCGCCCCGTGGTGGCACGGCCGCCCGCCTGTTCCACGAGAAAACTCATGGGATTGGCTTCGTACAGCAGCCGGAGCCGCCCGGGCTTGCTCGGGTCCCGGGTGTCCTTGGGGTACATGAACACGCCGCCACGCATCAAGATACGATGCACTTCGGCGACCAGTGAGGCAATCCAACGCATGTTGAAGTCGCGGCCCCGATCGCCCGTCTTGCCGGCCTGACATTCGGTCACATAGCGGTGCACGGGTGGCTCCCAAAACCGCGCATTGCTGGTGTTGATGGCAAACTCGCTGGTGTCGATGGGAATCTGTAAATCCGGATGAGTCAGAATGAAGTTGCCGATTTCCCGATCGAGCGTGAAGCCGTGAGTGCCCTTCCCCACCGTGATCACGAGCATCGTGGCAGGTCCATAAATGGCATAGCCGGCAGCCACCTGTTGTACGCCGGGCTGCAGGTAGTCGCCGACGACCGGCGGCTCCGCTTTGTCGTGGCGCAGCACGGAGAAGATCGTGCCCACCGAGACATTCACGTCGGTGTTCGAGGAGCCGTCGAGCGGATCGAATATGAGGAGGTAGCGGCCGCGCGCAAACTCGGCCGGGATCGGGTAAGGATCCTCCATCTCCTCGGAGCCCATGCCGGCGACCAGCCCGCCCCATTCGCAGCCGTGGAGTATCACGTCGTTCGCGAGCACATCCAGCTTCTGTTGACTCTCGCCCTGCACATTCTTGGTCCCGAGATCGCCCAAATAGCCACCCAGCGCACCCTTCGCGGTCATCGCCGAGATGGCCTTGACGGCGGCGGCGACATCGACGAGAAGCGCACCCAAATCCGTGGCGCCCTCGATACCGGTGAGCTGTTGGATCAGGAATTTCGACAGTGTGGTGCGTCCGAGATGCATGAATAGAACTCCTTCTTATGGAAGCTGTGCCGCAGGGAGGTCCCGACGTCGTGGTCGTTACGCTCGAATGTAGAGGCTTCGACAATTCAGGTAAAGTCACTTAAAATGACTTCAGAAGTAAGAATTACTTAATGAAAAACACGACATTTCGTCAACTGCGAGTTTTCACCTCCGTGGCAAGGCACCTGAGTTTTGCGCGCGCCGCTGAGGAATTGGGACTCACAGCCCCTGCCGTTTCTATGCAAATCAAAGAGTTAGAGTCTGAAACCGGTTTACAATTGTTCGATCGCTCGAAGCGAAAGGTGTCTCTGACCATGGCGGGTGAATACGTCTTGGCATCCACCCAACGAGTGCTCGCGGCCATGCGCGACGCCGAGGATATGGTTGCGCGCTTTCGGGGCCTCAAGACCGGGTTGCTCGATGTGGCCATGATCAGCACTGCAAACTACTTTTTGCCGCGTCTGCTCGCGGAATTTCATAAGGAGCACCCGGGCATCGAAATTCGATTGCAGGTCATCGACGACCGTGAGGGTATCGTCAACCTCATGCAGGAGGGCAAGATCGAGGTTGCCATCATGGGCAGGCCTCCGCAGGGCTGGCCGACGCGCGCCGAGCCGTTCGCGATGCATCCGCACGTGCTGGTCACGGCCGTCGGCCACCCGTTCGCTCGCGCCGAGAAAGTCTCCGCGCGAGCCCTGATGAACGAAGGATTCATCGTGCGGGAACCGGGTTCGGGAACCCGCACCGCGCTCGATGAGTACATGCACGCGCACCACATGATGCCGCGCGTCGTGATGCAGATGTCGAGCAACGAGGCCATCAAGCAGGCGGTCATTGCCGGCATGGGCATATCGCTGCTATCGCTGCATACGGTCGGACTCGAGCTCGAACATCGGCTGATCGCCACACCCGACACCGAGGGCCTGCCCGTCATGCGTCGCTGGCATGTGGTCAAAGCGCTGGCCAAGACACTCTCGCCCGCGGCAGAGGCGTTTCGTTATTTCATTCTCGAGCATGGCGAGGCATTTCTCGCCAAACACTTTCCGACCGGGTGATCCGACCAGGTTATCCGACCAGGTTATCCGACCAGGAGATCCGACCGATGATGCCACGCCGCACCGGCCTACTGCGGTGAGGTCGTGAGATTGCGCTTGTTCTGTGGCTCACGCTGGCTCAGACTTTTCACGCGTGGCCGATCGTCGCGCAACCCCTCAAGTGCGGCGGGAGGAATTCTTGCCTACTCGACATCGCAGCGCGATTTCAGCAGTAATGACGTTTGTTGCACTTTGCTGTACCTCGCCGGTACTCGGCGGCCAGGTCGCAGCGGCGCAGCCGCCCCCGGGCGCGCGGTTCGTGTTGCCTCCGGACGGCTCGCCAGTCATCGGCAGCGACACGACGATTTCCTCCCATTACCAGGATACGCTCTTCGACATCGCCCGCCGCTACGGCCTCGGTTACGAGGAAATCGTGCGCGCCAACCCCGATGTCGATATTTGGTTGCCCGGCGAGGGAACACGCATTCTTCTCCCCAGGCACCGCATCCTGCCGCCCGGAACGCGCGAGGGCATTGTCGTGAACCTGCCGGAACACCGGCTCTACTATTTTCCAAAACCCGCCAAGAACGAGGTGCCGGTCGTCATCAGTTACCCGGTGAGCATTGGCAAGGATGGAGACAGCACGCCCGTCGGGCAAACTCATATCATCGCGAAAATCCAGCATCCGTCCTGGGTTCCGACACGGTCCATCCGCGACGAACACGCTGCGCGGGGCGAACCGCTGCCAATGGTTATCGGTCCAAGTGCCGACAATCCCATCGGCGACTTCAAAATGCGACTCGGCTTTGGCGCTGGTACCTACGAAATCCACGGCACCAACAAACCGGTATCGGTGGGCATGGCGGCAACTTATGGCTGCATCGGTATGTATCCTGAGGATCTGGCGGCGCTGTACACGATGGTCTCCGTCGGCACGCCGGTTCGTCTCATGGACGTCCCGGTCAAGGTGGCATGGAGCGCCGACAATCTGCTCGTCGAAGCCCATCCGGCAATCGGCACCGGTGGAAGAAGTCCCGCGCGCACTCTCGAGCAGCTGGCCGAAGAACTTCGCGAGCCGCTGCAGCGTGCCAGAGTCTCGATCCTGTGGGAACGTGCGCGGCAGGTCCTCGAGCGTGCCGACGGAGTCATCGCCGCAGTCGGTTCTCGATCCCGGTAGTTTCTTTCAAGCACCTCGCTCGCTCGCCTTGCGAAGTTCGAAGCGTCGGTTGACGCCGAGCGCCGCCAGGGTGCAGACCGAGCCGGACAGCAGGTACACGCTCACGTAGCCCAGCCCGAAACGCGACGACAAACCCAGCGCCACGACCGGGGCAAACGCCGCGCCGATGAGCCAGGCGAGGTCAGACGTCAATGCAGCACCCGTGTAGCGGTAGCGCGGCTCAAAATTGGAGTTCACGGCGCCCGCCGCCTGGCCATAAGAGAGGCCCAGCAACAGAAAACCCAGCAGGATGAAGATGTCCTGGCCTACCTCTCCGCCACCCAGCAACGTGGGTGCGAAACCGCTGAAAACCGCAATCAATACGGCGAGCGCCGCCAGCGTCGCGTGACGTCCCATACGATCGGCAATGATGCCGGAGAAGATGATGCCGGCGGCTCCAAGCGCGCCGCCGATCATCTGAACGACCAAGAAGTCGCCCACGGGCTGGGTCGAATACAAGACGATCCAGGAGAGTGGAAACACGGTGACGAGATGGAACAATGCATAGCTCGCAAGCGCCGCGAATGCGCCTATGATCACCGTCGATCCTTGGGTGCGCGACATCTCGAGCACATTGGTCGGCTCGAGTTCATTCTCGTCGAGCAGGCGTGCGTATTCGTTCGTCGCAACCAGACGCAGGCGCGCGAACAACGCCACCACATTGATGGCAAACGCCACGTAGAAGGGGTAACGCCACCCCCAGGTCAGGAAATCGGTGGACGCGACGCTGTCGTGCAAATACAAGAACAGCGCGCTCGCAATGACGAAGCCCACCATCGCGCCGAGCTGTCCCAGCATCGCATACCAAGCGCGCTTGTTCGCCGGGGCGTTTAGCGCGAGAAGCGACGGCAAGCCGTCCCAGGACCCCCCGACCGCGATGCCCTGGCCGATACGAAATACCGATAACAGTAAGATCGACAAGGGGCCCAGCGTCTCGTAACTCGGCAGGAAGGCCATCCCTGCCGTCGAAATCCCCAGCAGTACAAGTGCTACGGTGAGCTTGATCTCCCGGCCGAAGCGTCGTTGAATTTCCATGAAAGCAATGGTGCCGATGGGGCGGGCCACGAACGCGAGTGCGAAGATGGTGAACGCGTACAACGTGCCGTCGAGTTCATTGACGAAGGGAAAGAAGACCCGCGGGAATACCAGAACCGAGGCGATTCCGAAGACGAAAAAATCAAAATGCTCGGACGCGCGCCCGATGATGACGCCAATCGCAATTTCGCCCGGCGCGATTTCCGAGTGATTGGAACTGACGCGACGCAAGTCCCGTTCGAACGCGGTTCCCGTTGTATCTGATGTTCCTGGCGTGTCCATGGGCATATTGCGGCGACGCGGTTCGATCGGCGGCTTCTAGCCGTGAGTTTCTAGGGCGCGAAGGATGGCATCGACCGGCGCCAAACGCGATAGGACAAAACGTCCAATGGCATTTATCGCCGCTGCGACTATCATAGCGCGTTTTAAGCGTGCCGTTCACAGCAAGCCATGAGCCTCCGAATACCGCTTCGCGCAACCCTGCTGATGCTCTGCGCATCGCTGTGCGGCTGCCACTTGCTCGTGCTGCACCCGTTTGGCGCCATCGCCAAACAGCAAAGCCACCTGATCGTGGTATCGACGATTCTAATGCTGCTGATCGTGCTCCCGGTTCTCGCGCTGACGCTGTTGTTCGCCTGGCGCTACCGTGCGACCAATGCCAAGGCGACTTACACACCGGAATGGGATCATTCGACCGCCCTCGAATTGCTGATATGGTCGGCGCCGCTGCTCATCGTCATCGCACTCGGGGCCATCACCTGGATCAATACGCACACGCTCGATCCCTACCGGCCATTGGCCGCGACCGGCAAGAGCGGTGGCGCAGGCTCCGCCCAGCCGATGATCGTCGAGGTGGTGGCACTCGACTGGAAGTGGCTGTTCATCTATCCGGACCAAGGCATTGCGGCCGTGAATGAGCTCGCCGCGCCCATCGGCGTGCCCATACATTTCAAAATTACGTCCTCCTCCGTCATGAACTCCTTCTTCATACCGGCTTTGGCCGGCCAGATTTATGCGATGCCGGGAATGCAGACGGAACTGAATGCGGTGATCAACCAGACCGGCGCCTTCGACGGCTTCTCCGCAAACTACAGCGGCGACGGCTTCTCGGGGATGCATTTTAAGTTTCTCTCCCTGACGGCGGGTGAATTCGACAGATGGGTGCAGCAAGCACGTGACAGCGGCAGCGCGCTGCACGAAACCGACTATCTGCAGCTCGCGCAACCGAGCGAGCGTGATCCCGTGCACCGTTATGCATCCGTGGCAGGCGGGCTTTACGACGCGATCCTCAATCAGTGCTTGGCAGCGGATCATCCATGTTGAGCAGGTCAGGAGCAGAGGACCCGCTGTTCGGGCGCCTGAGCTGGGATGCCATCCCGTTCCACGAACCCATTTTAATGGGTACCTTCGTCGCGGTTGTGGTCGTCGCAATGGCGGTGCTCGCCTGCATCACGTACTTCCGTTTCTGGGGCGTGCTGTGGCGCGACTGGATGACGAGCATCGATCATAAGAAGATCGGGATCATGTACGTGATCCTTGGCCTCGTGATGTTGTTACGCGGCTTCTCGGACGCCATCATGATGCGCGCGCAGCAGGCCATGTCATTCGGGCATTCGGCGGGCTATTTGCCCTCTCACCATTACGATCAGGTATTCACCGCGCACGGCGTGATCATGATTTTCTTCGTAGCGATGCCGCTGGTCACCGGGCTCATGAACTTCGTGGTGCCTCTGCAGATCGGCGCCCGCGATGTAGCGTTCCCATTCCTCAATAATTTCAGCTTCTGGATGACGGCGAGCGGCGCGGTGCTGGTCATGATGTCGCTTTTCGTCGGCGAGTTTGCACGCACCGGATGGCTTGCCTACCCGCCTCTGTCCGGGATCGCCTACAGCCCCGACGTGGGCGTGGACTATTACATCTGGTCCTTGCAGCTGGCGGGGGTGGGCACGTTGCTGTCCGGCATCAATCTGATCGCCACCATCGTGAAAATGCGCGCTCCCGGCATGACGCTCATGAAAATGCCGATCTTCACGTGGACGGCGCTGTGCACGAACGTTTTGATCGTCGCCGCCTTCCCCGTGCTCACCGCCGTGCTCGCCTTGCTCGCGCTCGATCGCGTGATCGGCACGCATTTCTTCACCAATGAGCTTGGCGGCAATGCCATGATGTACGTGAACCTCATCTGGATTTGGGGGCATCCCGAGGTCTACATCCTGATTCTTCCCGCCTTCGGTGTTTTTTCCGAGATCGTGGCCACGTTCGCCGGCAAGCGGCTTTTCGGCTATGCCTCCATGGTCTATGCGACGGTGGTGATCACGATCTTGTCGTACCTCGTCTGGCTGCACCATTTCTTCACCATGGGGTCCGGTGCCAGCGTCAATTCCTTCTTCGGCATCACGACCATGATCATCTCGATTCCCACGGGGGCGAAGATCTTCAACTGGTTGTTCACCATGTACCACGGCCGTATTCGCTTCGAACTCCCCATGCTATGGACCGTGGGCTTCATGTTCACCTTCACCATCGGCGGTATGACCGGAGTTTTGCTGGCCGTGCCGCCTGCGGATTTCGCGCTCCACAATAGCTTGTTCCTGGTCGCTCATTTTCATAACGTGATCATCGGCGGCGTCTTGTTCGGCATGTTGGCCGGCGTCACGTTTTGGTTTCCTAAAGCATTCGGCTTCAAGCTCGATCCGTTCTGGGGAAAGTGTTCGTTCTGGTTCTGGTTCGTAGGCTTCTGGTTCGCGTTTTCGCCTCTCTACGTTCTGGGCCTCATGGGTGTGACCCGCAGACTCAGTCATTTCGATGATCCCAGTCTGCAAATTTGGTTCCAGATCGCAGCCTTCGGAGCCGCGCTCATTTTCATCGGCATCGCCTGCTTCATCGTGCAACTCGTGGTGAGCATCCGGCACCGCGAGCGGCTGCGCGATCTGACGGGCGACCCCTGGGACGGCCGCACCCTCGAGTGGTCGACCGCCTCGCCGCCCCCGGCCTACAACTTTGCGTTCACGCCCATCGTGCGTGACAACGATGCCTGGGCCGACATGAAGAGTAACCGCTACGCGCGGCCTCTGGAGGGCTTCGTTGCGATTCATATGCCGAAGAACACGGGCGCCGGCTTCGTTATCGCGATGCTGAGTACGGCGTTGGGCTTCTCCATCATCTGGCACATGTGGCTGGTTGCCGGCATCGCTTTCCTCGCCCTGATGGCGGTCGTGATTGCTCATACGTTCAATTACGACCGCGAATTCTACGTCTCGGCGACCGACGTCACCGCGATCGAGCGAGCCCGGACCCGGCAGTTGGCCGCGCATGTCTGACACCGCCGTCTCGTCCGAATATTACTCCCGTCAGGAGCACGTTCCCGAGAACGCAACGTTGCTCGGATTCTGGCTGTATTTGATGAGCGATTGCTTGATCTTTGCGTGTCTTTTTGCCGTTTACGCCGTTCTCGGCCGTAATTACGCGGGCGGCCCCAGCGGCGCAGACATCTTCGATTTGCCGCTGGTCGCACTCAATACATCGCTGCTGTTGGTATCCTCGATCACCTACGGGTTCGCGATGCTGGCCATGAATCGCAATGGTCTGGCCATGACCCAAGTCTGGCTCGCAATCACCGGATTACTCGGTGCCGGGTTCATCACTTTGGAGCTGCGCGAGTTCGCCCATCTGATCGAACACGGCGCCGGCCCGCAGCGCAGCGCCTTCTTGTCGTCGTTTTTCACGCTCGTGGGCACTCATGGGCTGCACGTTACGTTCGGTATCGTCTGGCTGCTGACCTTGATGGCGCAGTTAGGCCGCCACGGTTTGATACCGAGCAATCGCCGTCGATTGATGTGTCTCTCCATGTTTTGGCATTTCCTCGACGTCATTTGGATTGGGGTTTTCAGCGTGGTCTATTTGATGGGTGTGCTGCCATGAGCGGCGACACAGAAACTCACGCCCATGAAGACGCGGCTGAACATCCGGGGAGCCTCAAGGAATATCTGACCGGGTTCGTGCTCGCGGTGATTTTGACGGCGATCCCATTCTGGCTGGTCATCGACCATACCTTTAGCCGCACGAGCGCGACCGTCGCCACGATTCTTGCGTTGGCTGCGGTGCAGATGGTGGTCCATATGATTTATTTCCTGCATATGAACACCAAGTCCGAGGGCGGTTGGTCGTTGCTGGCGTTGCTGTTCACCATTATGCTCGTGGTCATCGCGCTCTCAGGTTCGCTCTGGGTCATGTATCACCTCGATGAGAACATGATGCCCGCCGGCACGCATGGCATGCGCGACATGCACGGCTCGCACGACATGCCCGGTACGCACGACATGCACGACATGCAGTGACCGCGTACAAACGCATCGCATGGGCGGCGGTTGCGCTGTTTTTTTTCGGCGGCTTTATTAGCTTAGGAACCTGGCAGATTCAGCGTCGTGCCTGGAAACTCGAGCTCATCGCCCGGGTTGAAGCGCGCGTGCACGCTGCGCCGGTCGCGGCGCCGGGCCCTGCGGAGTGGCCCAACATCACCGCGAAAAGCCACGAATACCTTCGAGTCCGCGCTACCGGCACGCTCTTGACCGAAGCGGCGACACCCGTGAAGGCCCTGACCGAACTCGGATCGGGTTATTGGTTGATGACCCCGCTTCGAACCCCGGACGGCAGCATCATCATGATCAATCGCGGCTTCGTTGCCGCGTCCGACTCGAGGGGCATCGCCCGAAGCAAGGCCACGCCCGAATTGCAAACGATCACGGGGCTGCTGCGACTGTCGGAGCCCGGGGGCGGGTTCCTGCGCAACAACGATCCAACCGCCGACCGGTGGTACTCCCGCGACGTGCACGCC
>Ga0116231_10006984_pt1 | contig 21057 bp, 19 predicted proteins | sample S1TSphgellanicum_2_FD_89695 | JGI IMG/M metagenome (GOLD analysis project Ga0116231, IMG submission 89695) | Host-associated microbial communities from peat moss isolated from Minnesota, USA - S1T2_Fd - Sphagnum magellanicum MG | ecosystem: Host-associated > Plants > Peat moss > Unclassified...
CCAACACCAAAGGGTGTCCCGAATGCTAAACTAACCCGATTTGGTTGGTTTTTGGATGCAGATTCACACGAGCTAATCTAGTCCCTCGTCCTAGTCTAATCCCCGGGCTCCCAACTCGACCCTCTACCCCTTTCTAGAGTTGGAAGCTGGGAGCGTGCTACCAAGTTCAACTTTCCGCAACTTGACTTTGTGAAACCCTCAAGTGGGTTCCACCCCCGTGACTTGGGAGCGCGTCACAAAGAATGGCATTATATGCACAACAAAAAACAAGAATGAAAATGCAAGTTGTAGGGCATGTCTTGACACACCTATAATGTTTGTATTAAGAATTTCCAACACAAGAGGGGGGTGCGAGGAGATGTGAATTAGTATGAACACCAGAAAATCATCAGAATAAATATAATATGAACATGGTATGAAGATCAAACAAGCATCAACAACATTAATGTGAATATCAAACTTGCATGAAGAACATCAACATGAAAATTTATCAAAACACAAAGAACATCAAGTGCGGATACTTAAACAATAATGCAAAAACATCAATGGTGGATTAAAGGAATATCAAGAGCACTAGCATGGAAACTTGCCTGAGCGCCAATTCAAAGTTCACAATAAAACATAAAAAAATGTAGCTTATTAAGCTTCAAGGACCAAATTTAGATATGTAGATATTAGTTGAATTTGCAATTTAACCACGAAAATTAGAAAAGTTCCAAAAACAATTAGTGAGTAGGAATTAGAAATTTCAAAGACCAAGAGGCGAGCAAGAGGTTTGGAGAGGTTAAACAATTAGATCAAAGGGTGAACAAAAACTCTAGTTTTGTGAAGATTAGGAATGAACATGAAGAGGTCTAAAAGACCAAATGATGAACATGACAAAATTGAAGATTAGGAATGAATAAGTAGGATCACATGGGGCCCTATCATGATGAGTAAGTGGTCCATGTCAAACACCATACCACCATCCAAAGCTCTAGTAGTTAAACCAATCCAAACATGAACAAAAGCTTTTGCATCAAGATTGAAAGATGAGCATGGCAATAACAAAATTCAAACTTGGGAGAATGTGAGGCCAAGAATAGAGAGCAAAGAGGTTTAACTAGAATATTAAAACATGAGGAAGAGGTCTAGGTTGAACACCACAAGACCATCAAAAGCTCTAGCAATAGTTAAAGAGCTCTAGTAGCAAGACTAGGAAGTGAACATGGTAATAACAAAGTTCAAACTTGGGAAAATGCAAGGCCAAGAGTACAAAAGAAAAAAAATTTAGTTAGAGTACTAGGAGATGAGGAAAAGGTCTAGGTCAAACACCATAAGACCATCTAAAGCTCTAGCAATAGTCAAAAAACTTTGGTAGCAAAACTAAAAAGTGAGCTCATGGCAACAACAAAATTCAAACCTTGGGAGAATGAAAAGCTAAGAATAATGAACAAAAGGTCTAGTTAGAGTAACATGAGATGAAGAAGTGGTCTAGGTTGAGCACCATAAGATAATTTTTAAAACTTTAGGAATAATTAAGAAGCTCTAGTAACAAAGGTGTTTGTAAGTTATAGTCTATACAATTTGAAGCAAATTTGGAACTACATATAGTATCAAAAGTAGCAGTTCATGTAAGATTTCACTCAATTTGAATAATTTTAAAGATCACATATAAATGATTTGGGCTTCAAAATTAAAAGAAGTCACAAAAGTGATTTATATTAAACTGAAACATAATTGTACACTTGTGGAAATGTACACCAATGGTTTAATAAAGGTTAAAAAATACCCTTATTTGACAATAGTTTTCTAGTTTTAAAAAAATTCAAAACTTCATTTTTTTTTGTCAAATGATTAAAAAAACACATAGCCCAAGTAAATTTTCAATGGAAGAACATTTTTCAACCAAAAAAAATCATAATCATCACTATTGTCATACCATAATGTACTAAAGAACATTTTAAAATCTTCTTATCTAAATTCCATGACCTCAAGAAAGATTGAAAACTTTGATGGGAAATATCGTTCTTTATGGTTTCTTTTATGTATGTGTAAAATTTCACGAAAATTTATTTTTAAATGTAATACTTTTTAGTCCTTTTGTTGGAATTGCAAAAATGTGACATGCATGGCTCTCCAAATCAAAATAATACTTTGTTGGACTATTACATCATTCATATGTGCATGGATTTCAAAACATAATGATAGATTGAGATATAAACCATCATCTTTTCAAAATTTTAGTGAAAATTATTTTCTAAATTTCCACCATGATGCATGAAACTTGGATAAATATTGAAAATTCTCAAACTATGACATTTTTTTGTGTAAATCATAGCTTGCCAACACCCACAAGAAAAAAAAGTGAGCATGGTAGCAACAACCTTTAAACCATGGAGAATGCAAAGCCAAGGATATTGAGCAAGAAGTCTGGTTAGAGTACTAAAAGATGAGGACGAGGTGTAGGTTGAACATCATAAGACAATAAAAAAGCTCTAGGAATAATTAGAGAATTTCGACAACAAGACCAGAAAGTGAGCATGGTAGCAACAAAATTCAAACCTAGGAAAATGTAAGGTCAAGAATAGTGAGTAAATGGTTTAGCTAGAGTACCAAAAGATGAAGAAAAGGTTTGGGCCAAACACCATAAGACCATCAAGAGTTTCAACAATAATCAATGAGTTTTGACAACGAAACTAGAAAATGAAGATGGCAATAACAAAGTTCAAAGATGGCAAAATGCAAGGCCAAGAATAGTGAAAAGAGGTTTAACTAGAGGACCATGAGATGATGAAGTGGTCTACGTTGAACATTAGAAGATTGTCAAAAGCTCCAACATTAAATAGACCAAAAGAACATCAAAAGTTGTCACCAAGCTCCTCGTTGGGATGTACTAGTTCGTGTGTGAAGAAAACCATTAAGAAAATGAGTAAAAGCTCTAGCTGTTGGTAGCAAGTTGCATGAGAAGAAGAATTGGTTCAAGAAAATGAACAAGATCTCCGGAATTCTCCAATGTTTGAACAAGACAATGAGCTCAATGACCATGGAAATGGCACTCGAGCCATTGAAGTTATTGCAAACAAAAGTGTGACAATGTTGATTAGAGTAAAAATGTTCCCCTGGTGTGGCACTTTGAGAATCATAAGATGCAAAGTATGAATAAGATCATAACCATTAATTCATACAAATTTTAATTTTGTACAAAATATTTTTTATGGACGAACATCACACATTTAAAGATTTGTTCCTTGCATTGTATACAATTTTGCACATATATTTTTGTCGATGTGAAAGAACTTGAATGTAATAATATTTTATTTTATTTAATGATAGGAAAAATAATGTTGACAAATCAGGTTTGGTGTGTTGAGTAATAAAATGCACATTGGATGCACATGGTACAGAACATGTTTAAAGCTCCAAAACTAAAAGTGACGAAAGAACAAATACTTTAAATGTTTGCCCACCAACCTATCAACCCTACATATATCCTGAAACCATTCAAGGAAGAAAGGTGAGAGTTGAGGAAAAAGATTTGACATTAAAATATACCCCTTAAAGAAAACATGGTTCTTTATTAAACAAAAGGTGGATGTTGAAAAAAAGATTTGATTTCAAAAACTACTCCTTAAAGAAGAAGTAATTCTTAACTAGTGTTAGCCAGCTATTGAAAAAACATGCCCAATTATCAACTTGGCTATTGATAACCTATGAGTTGATTATTGGTTTTTTTGAAAATTGATAAATTGTAACTTACGTGTCTAATATTGAATTTTCAAAATTTATTAACCTACCTTGATGACCCAATTATCATCCAAATAGGTTATCAATCTTAAAACATCAACCATGTTTATTATTTAAAAAATAAAAAGGATTTTTTAAAAGAAAAGAAAATCTTATAACTCAGATATGACTGAAAATATAATCAATTTATTATTACAAATAAAAATAATGAAATAAATTGATAATCATGGGTATTATTACTTTGATAATGAAATTGATAACCAAAAGGTTTTAACTTAAATTTTAAGCATTTGAGAATGTGCTTGAGCAGTTATTGCCAAAAAGCAAAAGCTGGGTAGCCTTTATTTAAAGAGCATGGTGATAGATTGTGCATTTAGCATATCTAGGGTACAATCAAAATTTTATTATTTTTGTAAAAAACACGTTTCCCTTGAACACTTATCCTACACCAGACTCAGAAGTCGAGTGCCCCATAAAATTGATTGCTACTGTTGTGTAGTGTCTGCCACCACCATGTGTGGAGTGAACCATTAAATCTCAAGCGCTGCATCCCTGGGGATTATATCTACCAAACACTAGTCTACTCAGCCACATATAATTCTTGAGAAGAGAACAAGACATCCTGTTAGTACCATAATAACAAACTAAAGTAAAGGAAAAATACCCACCAAGGGAACAAGAGAAGAAAAAAGAAAGGATCGAAATCCACATGAAATTTCACACCTGAAAGTGTAGAACGCACAATGAGGAGCCTTAAGAGGAAAAACCACAAAACCTTGCACCTAAATCCATCATCAATAGCATGAAGCAAGTCGTGCAAGGAAATGATCAGAAAACCTGGAAGGACAACAAGCCTAGTAGAGGCCTCTCCTGCTGCCACAACTGCTTGCCACAACATCCTGTGGTTTAATACTATAGTCTGAAGTCACTTAAAGGCACATTTTCATGAGTGCACATTGGTCCACTATTTGTACTTTTCCCCACCAAAATAATTAGGGTTTTAATGCAAAAAAATTCACAAACCCACTCACTATTTCTGGGGGGTGCCTCAGCCACCCCACCCCCCAGTCTAGAGACACCCACCAGTGACCATTCTCATATATATGCCAAATCACATTACCTCAAGAACCAGTTATACAAGTGCAAAAAGTATTCTGACTTCGGTTCAGGTCACATTAACTCTCATCACCTCTGAAACTGTCAAGCATCTCTTCTTTCTTTCGAAGAGGTTTGAGAAATCTAGTGACCTGAGCAGAAAAAGCCCTTCACATATAATTTTGATCAAATTAATTGCAGTTAGATAGTGGGTGGGGGAGAAACATGGAAACTGGCGCTGACTAGTCTATCTTCAGCCACTGTAGAAACCAATCAGTCAATCAATGGGGGAAGAGAGAGAGAGAGAGAGAGAGAGAGTGTGTGTGTGTGTGTGTGTGTGTTTTTGTTACATATGAAGTAAGTCAGGACTCCGGAGAGAGAGAGAGAGAGTGTGTGTGTGTGTGTGTTTTTGTTTGGGTTTGTGTGGTGTTGTTGTTGTTGTTGTTGGCTGTGGTGATCTTTGTTTGTTGGAACTTTATAAGTCAACTAGAGTGACTAGAGTCGACGGAGTTCTTTTAAAGCGAGTTCAGCTTGAGCTTGTGAAGAAGTTGTTGAACCCGCATGGTTTTTCTTAGCTCCGATCGAGCTGCTGCTTGTGCTAGCTGCGGAGTTGTGTTGGGACTCCGTTCCTAGCTAGAGAAGTCCACAGAAGAATCTAACTAGGAGTACTGTTGCATCATGGTGAAAGCCTGGGGACAAGCTGCTCATGGAGGACTTGATCCAGATAATTCATCCCTAGACTTTGATTATCAACGTCAGAGCCAGCTGATGAAAGGCGAAACCTTGTCGTTACATGAGATCAGCTGCAAGCAGCCGCTTGTGTCAGACTTCTTACAGTCAGTGAACTTGCAATACGTGAAGCTCGGATATCACCATCTTCTGAGTATCACCTATCTCGTCCCTCTGCTCTTAATCCCCAGCTTGCTGTTGGGAATCTTCATACTGCAGCTGCAGCTTGGCGGGCTAGCAGCTGTTTCTTCTGATCATAATAGCATTTGGCAGTTATGGGAAAAGATTCTGCAGTTTAATCTTTTGAGTGTGATTGCGTGCTTAGTGCTCCTGGTGTGTGCGGCAACGGTGTACTTCATGTCAAGGTCTAGACCGATCTATCTAGTGGATTTTGCTTGCTTCGTGGCGAAGGATGACTCTGAAGCTTTAAAAGTTCCTTTCAACATATTCATTCAGCGCGCCAGGAAAACTGGGTTCTTTGATGCCGAGAGCATCGAGTTTCAGAAGAAGATCATGCAAAGATCGGGTCTTAGCGAGAGTACCTATCTTCCTCCCGCTTTCGCTGATCTTCCTCCGTGTCCGTCCATGAAAGCAGCGAGAGTGGAGGCAGAAACCGTCGTGTATGCTTGCTTGGATGAGCTTTTCGAGAAAACGAAGGTGAAGCCCAAGGAGATCGGAGTGCTGATCGTGAATTGTTCGCTGTTCAGTCCTACTCCCTCTTTGTCCGCTATGATTGTGAACAAGTACAAGATGCGAGGCGACATCCGTAGCTACAATCTGGGAGGAATGGGATGCAGTGCAAGCTTAATCGCCGTAGATCTTGCTAGAGACATTCTTCAACTGCATGGCTACACTTATGCGATTGTGGTGAGTACAGAAAACATCACCCAGAATTCGTATTTTGGGAATAACAAATCCATGCTGATACCCAACTGTTTGTTCCGAGTTGGTGGAACGGCACTCTTGCTTTCCAACAAACCCAACGACAAGAGACGCTCCAAGTACAAACTCAAGCACTTGGTGAGGACACACAGGGCAGCAGATGACAAGAGCTACCGCTGTGTATATCAGGAGCAAGACAGTGAAGGCAAGATGGGAGTAGGTCTGTCTAAAGACATTCTAACAATTGCTGCAGAGTCTGTGAAGACAAATATCACTACTTTGGGTCCTCTTGTGCTGCCATTTTCAGAACAGATCCTCTTCTTGGCCAATCTAGTAGCGCTCAAGCTCTTCAACATGAAACAGCTCAAAGCTTACATCCCTGATTTCAGGCTTGCTTTTGACCATTTTTGCATTCATGCCGGAGGCAGGGCTGTGATTGATGAGCTCGAGAAGCATCTGCTACTTACTCCACAACATTGTGAGGCATCAAGAATGGCTCTTCACCGATTCGGAAACACATCCTCTTCCACAATCTGGTATGAATTGGCCTACATTGAGGCCAAGGGTAGAGTCAAGGAAGGCCAACGAGTGTGGCAGCTTGCCTTTGGTGCTGGCTTCAAATGCAACAGTGCAGTATGGCAATCTCTTCACACCATCCAACCTTCCTCGAAGCATTCCCCATGGGCACATTGCATTGACAACTATCCAGTCAAGGTACCTGACACATTCCAATTTGATGATTGAACATCAATCATCAACTGCCACAAAATAAAAATATTTTCTCCTCAGGAATCATCTTGAAATAATTGATTTTATTAGTAGTATATTTATTATTATAGCTTGGAATTGAACTTAACGAATTGGGTGGGGAAAATCACATCAATGGGCTAAAATTGTTTAATTTAGCTCTCTAGGGAAGAAGCTCAACCCACCACCACCACCACCACCATCATCATCATCAGGGGGTCCATTCACCCTAATAAGAGTCAACCTCGCGGCCTTAGATTATTTCTTATTCTAAAATATTCTTGAAAACTGTATTCACCCAATGTGACAATTTTATACTCACCATTGAACCATTGTTAGAAGCAAAGTGCCATTGCTAAAGAAGTTTACTAAACCAGTTGACCCAAGTGAGTTGCTAGTTTTAGAGGCCCAGTTCATTCAGCTGACAGAATTGTCCCTCCAATTCTCTCACATTCTTAAGAGTCAATTGGGAGAGTAGAGCCCAGTGAATTATTTTGCATGATTCATTACGCACAAATCAGTCACAGGCAAACTGCAGTTGAACACCTCAAGAGGAGCCTTTCTTTGATGAGAGAAAAATAAATTGGGTCAATTAGTTACAAACAAGTTACTTAAACTAATTATAGATTCATAACTTAATAGTATTCAGCTCTCAAACTGAAATTCAGAAATTTGAATTCTGAATAAGGTTGAACTGGCTAAACTAGTTCTGAATAGTTAGTTCAAACTTATATGTATTCAGCTTTCTGGTAGAACAGCAGCAGCAGCAGCAGCATCATGGAAGATAGATTTATTATTAATTGTGATTTGACTGAAAGTTGCCAATTTGTTCTTATGTTGGGGAGCCAGCTCTTAAATAAGTTCACTTAATTTTTTTCATAAGTGAATTGTAAATATGCCTCGTGTTTTTTGATGAATTTGTTATGAATTTTTTTACTGTGTTCTACTTCCCTCTTTGTCTGACCTGTAGCCAAATTTGGCTAAAACCTCTTGTGGATGACCAGCCCACCTACCTCACAAAATTGAAAAACAAAAAAAAAAGCCCCTCCTGGTGGCCATAAATTCTGTCTATTTTCTAAGCTTTGTGCATTCATTGCATGAGAGAAACCTATTTGCATCTACTACTAGTGTAGTAGATTCTTGGTTTTTGGTTGGTTTCTGGCTTCAGTTCTTGGTTCAATTTTTGGGTATGTACATTGTTGGTTTAGAAATTTGAAAAGAACCAGTCTAACTGGATCTTACAACAACCCAACAAACCAGAATTGGGAACCAGCCTCTGGCTAGAACCTTACCTGGAACCAAAACCAGACTCAAAATCTGTTTCATATAGGTTTTGATTGTTCATTTTTTTAAAAAATTATTCTAAAATTTCGATGTTTAAATTTTTTAACTCAGGTATAATTTTTTTATAAATATGGAATTGGGGTGTGGCTTTAGGAATTTAATTGTTACTTTTGGAACATGTCTCTAGTATGCAATTTTTTTTTGTTTCGGTATATTTTTGTTTTGGGGTGTTTTAGACATGTAGTTGATATATTAGGCAGTCACTTTTTATTGATTGTTTGGTGCTAGTAACTAGAACAAATTCAATTTGCACTATGCACAGGTTGGTAGAAAGTCTAGATCTGGTTTGGAACCAGACTTACCTAAGATTGTGTTTTAAAAATCAAGAATCAGGAGTGTTTGAAATGTGAAGAATTATTGGGTTCAGGGGTTTAGGGTTTATCTGAGGTTCTATCAGTTTTTTAAAAAATATCCTTGAACTGGAACCAAAGATTTAAGAAGAAAAAAGGTTGAAAACTGCATTGGAGGTTCTCTTTAAAAGTAAGAAGCCAACAAAACTGGTCCTACCTTACTCATAACATTTGGATATTGGAAGATCCCTCACAATGGCCAGGTATTACAATCTGAGTTTGAGAAGCACAAAAATACACAACCAGACAACACTGGTTAGGACCAATGGTGGGGAGCAGTGCTTTTTTTTGACATTTTTTTGCCATTTTGCAAAGAGAAAGGGCCCCACAACATCATCAAAGGCTTTTAGAAAAAATTCAAATAAAATTCCAGAAGAAAGCTATGAAATCACCAAAAAAATTGGCAGATTTTGATAAAATTCTAGCTTTCTTCCTAAAAAATTGCCATATTAAGATAGTAGGTTCTAGCAAGTAACCAATTTTAGCTAAATCCTCTTGTGGTGGATCACCATTTTGGGTGCAACATCAATTTTTTTAAAAAGAAGATTGATGGGGAGGTATATCAATTCTAATATATCAACTAAATAAAGATAAAAAATAAAATTTTGGAGAAACATATATCTGCTGGTTAAAAGTATATAAGCTCCAAAAATGAAAAATCCAAATTCTGTTGTCGCACAGTGCCACAGGTTGCAACATTGCAACCAATGTTGGGCAAGTACCTACTTTGGCAGGGAAAAATCATCAATTTCATTTTCAATTCAAAGGACCCAAACTGGAACCTAGGAGAAGATTAGGAACCCAGCAAGATTGTGGTTGTTGCTCATCACTTAAATGACTACTCATCACTCAAGTGCATTTGCTGTTATTGCTTTTTGGATTGGTTGTTTGCTACTAAGACACTTTGGTTTTGGTTCATTGTTCAAGTGTTTTGGTTACTACTTGTCATTCATCTCTTGAAATGTTCGCTACACGTTTATGTTTTGTTTTTTCAAAAATTTATGTTTATGTTTGTTATTTAGGCTTTTTTCTTTTGTTGAACATTTATTAAGTCTTGTTATTTTAAGGAATTTTGTAGGAGATGTTGCGGAAGTGGAAGAAGTTGAAAATCAATTTCACAAAATGATTGACATTTTCACTGATTTAGTTGATAGGGAATGTTGTGGTTCTATTATTGCATCATTGTCAACCATCAATTAGATGTGATTCTACTCCTACTATTGCAAAGATATCTTCCACAATGATGAATGCATTAAAGTGATTGTTATTGGCAAAACATTGTGATTTTTGGAAGCTAAAAGATTGTTCTACCACTACATGGGCATCTTACACACCAATTATAGCTACATCAATTCCAACTCCAAAATCAAATCCAATTAATTGTAAAAATATAAAATATGTTTTGTCTTATCAAAATTGATCAATTTCCAAGAGCAAGAAAGGGCATTTTGAATTATAAATTGGCCAATGAGATATCATCAATTCAAAAACATTTGGAAACAAAGCATCATAAAGTTTGGATTGAATGTGATGAATGTGAAAAGAATGCACTTCAATATCGACAACCAACAAAAGAATGATCATCATAAAAAACAATTTGAAAAATATTTAGTCTTATTTATTGCTAAGGAGTTAGTGCCTTTGTTTTTTGGTGAGTTTCCATTTCTTAAAAGATTAGTCATGAGACAAAATCCTTGTACTAGGTTTCCATCAAGTGTACCCTAATGCATTAAACTTTGCCAAAGTTGGCTGAAACAATGAAAGAGAAATTCATTGCGCAACCTCTTCAATCTTATGACATTTGCATAGTCAATTTTGACAAGTTACGGATGTTGAAAGGAGGAATCAACACTTTTGTTTTGATTACTCATTTTTAAACCTAGAATTGGGATCCCTACCATGTAACTATTGATTTATTTGAAACAACTGACACATCTAAGCCTACCACGATCCTAGAAATGAATCAAGTATTACAAACAAATGGGCTAAATGTAAAAATTATTGCATAATATGTCAAAGATAAAAGTAGCAATCTTTCAACTATAACCACTACACTAATTTGTGTTGTTTCTTATAAGGTGTTGGAATTGGTAGAATCTTTTATAGGATGTTAGAGACATGCCATATCAAAATGTTGCCAATATGCAACAAATGACACCAAAGTTTTTGATGGTCTAATGTCAATTTCTATCAAAGAATCTCAATCTTTTTATAAAAGACAATCACTTGGACTAAAAAAAAAGTGAAAGGACGACAAGAATGGCAAAAAACTTGCTTGGAAATTGAACATATGTTCACACAAGTTTAAGACTCTAATCAAGACACGAATCATTTCAAAGGTCATTTTATTCCAAAAAACATTGGAATTTAAAAATAACGTTGCTTACTATTATGGATGCCCAAGGAGGTTGTTCTTTGTATATTTAAGAAATAAAAGGGTACTTTTTATTTTTATATGAAATAATGGCATATTCTAGGTAAATTATAGTTTATATAACTTGTGAACTTGAAACACACCTATTTACATTGAAATAAATTATTATTTTATTTTTTTCAATAAATTGCACCTTGTATCTTTTAGCACTTTGTCAACCAATGTGTTGTTAACCAAAGCAAAGAATATTGGTTATTTTCTAATTAATTTATTATCACAATTTTTCTTATCATCTAGATGCAAATACAAAGTTTGGCACCAAGGTCTTCAAAAATCCAAGATTTTGATGTAGAACTTCAAGTTTTACATCAATAGATGCAAAAACAAGTGGTAACAATTATAGGCCCTTTCCTTTCATTTATGTTGACCTTTCACAAGTACAAAGCTCATAAAATATTGAATGTGATGTTGGACTTGCATTTCAAATGGTTAAAGTTAATGATCCAATATGTACTTGAACTTGAACCCAATTGTTGCAACTAAAGTTGTTCCTTTTATAATGAATAGTGAAGAAAATACATCATTGTATGATTTCATGAAAATTGACAAAAAAAATGGTTTTGTCAATGGTCAAGGAACAATTGAATCACAATAAAATAAAGATGGTAAGTGATGTTGAGGACAAAAAACCTTTTGAATGGGTTGTCAAAGGGAAAAAGCTTTTCAACCACAAAGATGGATCATTGTGCACCATATTTAACAAAGGGAACTAAACAACTAGTCAAAGAAAATATTCCAAAATGCAAGGAGAAATAGACAAAGCTCAAATTAAACCCCAATCACAATACCATCAACAAACAAAATCCTTTGGGGCCACCCACAACATAAAAGAAGATGTAGCTCACACCCCAACAATTGGAATGGCAAGCTTGGTTTTAGGCCCACAATGTAAGATTACATGCAAAAGCACAAAAGACAAGGTAAACAACATTTTACCCATGTTTCTTTTTATCATCTTTTTTTGTTTCCAAGGAAATCATCAATTGTGATCTCTCGAGGAAATCAAATTGTTTGAGTAATGAAAGTGGACAACTTATTGAAAATTGTAAACACATGGTGCAAATCCAAATTCTTTTTTTCAACCTTGAATGCCCTCAAAAATTTTGTAACCATAATTCAATCTTCAAATGGTTCCTTTGACCACAAAACGTGCCACATCTCCTAGTGTTATCAAACCCATTGCCAAAATATTTGTAGTTGGATCAAATAGAAAAACAAATTTGTTAGTTCAAACCCCCTATTCCTCACATATGTGTCTAATTTTATCATCGTGGCAAACTATTGCAAGTCAATGAAAAAGTCCACATAATCTCTCCACTCACCAAAATTGCCAAGGCAGTTTGGTTCGTGCCAATTCAAATGTGGTTTGAATCATTTTACCAAAACATTTAACATCCAAACTATTGAATCCATCCCAAAGGTCCATTAATAATTCAAGACCTAGTTATTTAAAAATTATTGTCATTATAGGTTGAATTTCAAATTGAGGCATTATAAGGATAGATTCTAAGAAACAATCAAGAACATGAAATTACATGTTGAAGTTTCATGATTCCTCCCCCTAGATTTTTTTTTTCTATGGAATAATGCACGTTCACCCACCCATCATCCTTGCCTTATATGTTGTGAAATGTTATGCTTTTAACTTTTGAAATTGGAAGAGGTGGGTCATCAGGGAATAACATGAATGTCCCATATTTCAAGTACCACCTTGACCAACCATTAAACCAAAAATGTCATTTTATAATTAAATCCATGACTACATATGTAGTTGTATAAAAACAAATGATTAGATGACTACATAATTGATAAGGACTTGTTACTTCATGCCATTAATAATGGGCATGATCATACTTGCAAATGCCATACCATGATTAACCATGACTTTAGTAGTTTACCGCATATGATTATAGTGCTTTAGGATGACAACTACATACATTTAGGACATTAATTCTAATCATATGAAACATATGATTACAGACATGACAAGCATCAATTGAATCCGGGTTGTTGGATGGAAATTAATTAAATTATTAATATTATTCTTACTAGCCCATTGGTATGACACCATGTGTAATTTCAATAAATACTATACATGTAGGACTACTAAAATTGATATCATGGTTGGCCATGTGTTTCATCCTTATTTTATTTTAAATTCATAATATTAATAAATTATTTAAATCAACATATGCACAAGCCAATCAATATTTGACACATGGCACTATGCCAAAACATGGCATCCATGATTAGATTGATACAACTACACATGGCATAAATGACTAGAAATGGCATAAGCATTAGGTTTGATTCAACTAAAAATGGCATAAACAAGTAACCTAGTCAAAAAGGACTAGTCATGGATACCATGTTTTGACATAGTGTGGAAATTGTAAAATTATTCATAAGATGCCACATGGATTTTCAAATGGATGGAAATTATAAATTGGCCAATTAAATGAAAACATGTGTCATCAACTAACGATTTAACAAATGCCATTGTCTTGATAATATTTGATAATAAATTAAATCCATCAACATAAATATATGAATATAGAACATGTGAGTCAATTAACATTTGACACATGTAGTTTTTAAAATTATTTAAAAACTACCACTTGATTTAAGGTTTAGTTGGCCTAGAATGACATAGTGTTGTTACGTACCGTTTAAACGTTTAAACGAAAAAACATTTTTTTGTCGTTTAAACGATGTTTAAACGTTCTCCTTCGATACCAAAAAAACACCCATATAAAAAAACGGTGCAGTGCTAGTTGCGTTGCACTGTGGAGTGCGGTTCGTCGACATTGCCCCAAACATCGTCGTGCATATAAAAAAATGGTGGAGTGCCCTGCTGCAGTGCCAGTTGCACTTAGCACTACGGTTCGTTGCGCCAAACGACACATCGTTTGTTTGTGTCGTTTGTTGATGAATGCGAACACCGGCAAGCATGGAACCGAGCGCAAGCCTTGTGATGCTCGTTAGCACTTTATCCAAATTAATCGCATGGCCAACAAGACGCAACGTTTCGACAACCTGTGAACACTTATTCTCCGAATGAACGCAAATTCACACTGCAAGGCACAACCACCTCAAGCCAAACAAGGTCAAAAAATTGAGCATCGTCCGCCAGGCCGTCCACAAAAAGAATGCAATCGAGCTACAAAGTCAAGAAGTGAGCGCAAGTACGCCTGGACGCATCATCGAGGCCAAGGAACGCAAGATTGTGGGTGCTATTGACGACATTGACTAGGAGAATGTGGTGGACGTCCGGATGGAGGAGGAGCGTGTTGAACAAAAGGAAGATGATCAGGAGCAGGACGGTGAGGAGGAAAAGGAAGAAGAACCTATGGAAGAGCCGATCGACCATGTCCTGTTCGAGTGGAGCAACATCCTGGGGCTAGGCATGGGTGAAGCGGACGCAAATGACGATGAGGGGCTTGAAGTCATTGAGGAAGGACAAGTACGTCCACCGTGGCCGACGGGGAACGTCCCAAACTGGCCACAAGAGCCCACCCCCGCCAAGCTCACCAACTTGCGTGGCACAAAAGTGCTTTTAAGGGTCCTATTTGAAGGCGTAGACCTTCCTGACTCATACTAAATGGAAAAAATTGCGTTTAAATGTAAAGAAATCATTTAAACACCGTTTAAACGTTTATTAAATCTGTGACGATCGTTTTTAACAACACAGAATGACACATGTTAATCAATTAGAGTTTAGGTATTAGAAATTTGGGTTAAATTTAAGGTTTAGACATTAAAACCCACTAAAAGTGAAAATTTTCTTACATCTATCCTAACAACAAGATTATGTGATTCACTTTTGACATTTTGAAATATTCACATCTTACATTAGTTAAAATCTTACAATTATAATAATTATCAAACCATATATCTTATAGTTATATATTATGCTTTTGATCAAAAGTATTGACAAGTCACTTTATAGACATCATTAGACATGTGATTGCTCAAAACATCCATGTGAAAATTCTGAGATGAAAAATCATGAAAATCGTGACGTAATTCTAATTTTTTAAAAATTAAAATATCTTGTATTAAGAAAGTTTCAATGCATCTTATCTTTCAAACTCCTCATTTGATGGTGGCTTATTTTTTTAAAATTATTTTGACACTATTATGACATATTTCACATTTTTTATTTTATATGTATGATAAACATGGTGTCATCACTTCAAAAGTCCATAATGAATCCACTAGATTTTTTTAGAATTCATCCATTTTTTCAAATATGATTCTCCTTCAAGTCTATTGTAACATGCATAATTTAAAATTAAGAATATTAATGTTAACTATGACTTCACATTTTAAGTTCATTTACAATTTAGAAAAACTACAACTTTGATAGTCCAAATTAAACACCTAAGGCTTTCACCTAGAGGGTGCTAGGGTTAGATAATAGGTGGATGAAACATGTGTACAATTATGGTGATCCATGGTGAAGGACAAGGGGTGTTGGGAGGAATGAATTGAAAAAACTTATACTTGTGTTTTAGGGTTTGTTCCCATTTACATGAGGGCTTTTTGTCATAATCCACTTGTCTCATCATTGTTCATCCCACATGGACATCCCAGCTCAGGGACATCCCAAGTTGAGGGACATCCCTCTTGGTAACCTTGATACCCATTAGTTGTGTTTTCTCCCATTGCATCTTTTGTATTTAAAAAAACATCAAAATCTGTGCATGCTCTCTACCATATTCACATGTTTATGGGTTGAAACAATGCAACCAATTTAAGGAAGTTATGCATTGAAACTTAATTCCATAACCCCAACCTTTAACCAATAGCTTAACATTAACATTAGAGTCCATTTAAATAGCTATGATTTCATTTAGCTTGAAGTAAGCCAATTTACCTCAAACAATCCCTACATTGGAGGACTCCTTAGCTACTTAATAATGTGTAACAATCTATCAAGCTTTTGTGAATTCTGAAAGAAACAAGGTGTTTTCTTTATCTAGCTTTTCAGTCAAATGAGAGCTTGCATGTTTTGGTTAGTGGATGAATGCTTGTAGATTGGGATGTGATAAGGGAGCCAAGATAATAGACTAGGTAATGTCATCCAGTTCAATGAGGGAATTCAAGCCATTTGAAAAAGGCACCTCATGGTGCTGCGCTAAATTTGACCACCTAAGTTCTAATTGATACACTCCTGTAAAACTTCAAGAGCAAATGAGTTGTGTCCTTACCCTAAAGATTGGTGCCAAAAATGCATTAAACACTCTATGAATTTCTTAAATCCATGCCTGAATTAAAACAGCTGAGAAATCCCCAAGTTTAAAGAGTTCAAAATAATCTTTGTTTAATCCCTACAAAATCAGAGCCCCCAAAAACTCCATGAAGATTTCAATAGCTTAATCCATAACAATTCAGCTGAAATTTTCTGCCTGGAATTTTGTTCATCTTTGGTTCAAAGTGTTATATAGACAGGCAGGTTTTTGCAGGGATTTTGCACACCCAGACTAAACCGTAAATTGAAATGTAAAGCAATTAAAATGTGTGCCTTGAGTGGGATAATTGTAATTCCTCAAGATTCTCACCTCTATGGCAGTAATATGGCAAACTAAATCAACACCCGCAATTATGAATGTTAGTATTCTGGACCAATATTCATATTTCAACTACTACAAGCATTTTCCAATGATGATTCGGTGACTTCCAATTAGCATACTAGTAGAGTTTATGCACATAATTAGCTTGGTGGGTCTCACAAATTTCTCTCATTGACACATTCACTTTGATCCGGAGCCCCTTTTTCCTACAACTTTTCACTTTGAATTTGCACATCTTCGCTAATGATAATTCTAGTCATAAGTAAGTTGGATATAAAATAATATCCTTTCAACATTGTAAAAATTGGTTTTTAATTACAATAAAAGAATTTGATAGTATTGTGACCCCGACTCTGTCGGCAATTGTTCTACCCTTTTTTTAAAAAGGTAACACAAGCCTCCTATCATAACATCTCTAGCTCTCTGTATGAAGCAAGCTTTTAAAAATTACTTACTGTCGGCCAAAACAAGATTGCAAAAGGACTTAATTAGGCCTGACCTGGGCCTTGTCTAGGAACCCAAGAGTATTCGGTGGTTGTCACAATGTACATATGAGAGAGTGTTGTGGCACAAACCTCTCCTCTTGCATAGATACAATAGGTAGGAGGTATATGGGCAATGCTGATGTGCAGAAGGCTAGAGCTTCAAAAGTCTTTGGGGGAAAGAATTGGGAATTGTCCTGCCTGATTCGGTTGAGTTTTGGCATCTCTGGGGTGAAGCAGTAAAGGGGCAGGAGCTGGGACATAAAATGGGGGAACTATTTACTTAAAGACAACTTGGGATTGTCCATTCTCCTTTACACTTGAATCTAGTGCACAAGCCTGGCTCAGTTTACAGCTGAACAGTTTCTTCTCACTTGTCCTTCTGATCCCAATTTCACTCCTATCCGACCCAATTTGATCATAGATGTAGCAAATTGCTCAAAGAACACATCTTTGCTTCGTGAGTACTCCAGTACAATACGAGCTGTATGTGGATCTGCCACCAGTCCAGCATCGGATGACATCAAACCCCTACCTTGCAATAAATCTGAGTAGTAAACCTTGTCAAACACATTTGGAGTTACTGGGTCGAGTGGTACTGTTGCTGTTGGACTGAGCGGTAGCGGACACAAAGACCTCAGCATCTCTCCATATTTGGCTGAGAGTGTTGGGTCCATCCCAGTAGTGTTGTTGAAGCCATAGAACCGTCTTGCCACTTCTGTACAATGCGCTCTTCCAAATGTATGAGCTCCTGCACAGATTCCAAGCTCCCCAAATCTTAGAAGAAAAATTTCAAACTTACAATGATGGAAGCTCAGCCCCAATACCAACGTTCAGCTGAAATTCACAATTGGAAATTGTAAGATATTGTCTCCCATCTCTACCAGTGTTGGTCTGGTATTGACCCCTCACCTCATCCTTCAACTACTTGATAAGGAATTTGGAGGTTAAAACCTCAAATTGCTGTACCCTTAAACCTCATCAAACTGTTTTGTGGCAAAAGCACAAAACAAGCAGCAGCAACCCACTCTCTCTCTTTCTTTCTTTCTCATTTTTTTAATTTGTTGAGAATCAAGAGGTAAGTAAGTAGATATGTATGTATGATTGGGCTCACCAGACAATGAGACCAAGTCTTGGGAAGTCAAGTTAAGTGTAGCAAAAGTGGCAATCAGTGATTGAGCATCTGAATGTGAGGAAGGTAGTAGAGCTGTAGCCTCTGCAGCAGATGACACAACACCATCTTTCCTTCCCAACTCCACAATCCAATTGGGTCCTCCTTGCTGCAACAAAGTTCCAAGAGACAACAAAAGAAAAAGTTATTATTGTTATTATTTTCAAGGGGAAAAAAAATTTGCTGCTGCTGCTGGAATCAAGCTGAGAATCCCTGACTGATGCAAGAAGATTTTAAATGTTCCCTAGAATGTAGGGATACCAAACTTTGGCTCATTTCTTGTGGGTGTATCACAATTTGTCTACACTACCTTGAAGGGCAGAGCCAAGGTCACACGGGCATGGACATGGAAGAAAAGTCTCTGTATGTATATACCTGTGCAACAGCGTCTTTGGCAGCGAGAGCTATGATGTCGGCACATGAAACAATACTAGGGCATCTTGCTTCTACCTCCCTCTTGATGTCGCTGATGACATTGAATCCTGCTAAGGTTAGGTTGGGCACTGCATCTTTCTCTGCAGTATTGTTGGGAGTGGAATCAATCAACACAGATGCATCACAGCCCTGCACGCATCATGCACAAACTTGTCAAGAAGAATCCCGCGTGCAGGTAAGTCATGTGTACTCTAGCACTCTCAATTACAGTCAGAAATTCTACAGTACTCATCATGTCCAGTCTATGTCCAGTCTAATTTTTTTCGGGTTTTGCATCTGGTCTAAGCAAACCCACTTAAAATATTGACTGAGAAATGGTGACCCTCAGCTCCCGGACTAGATCCTTCACAGTTTGCATTGGTAGTCTCTAAGGACATCTTTCCATTAGGGGCTATTTTGACAAAATCCTTTCCATTTCACACAGCTTTACATTGATCAAATGCAGGAGCTGTGAGAGTTGTGAAACACCATAAGGTGATGTTTATCACATTTTTTTCAATTGGAACTCATGAATAACTAAAAGTTACCTAGAAAACAGCTAGATTGTCAATCTATTAACATTCAAGAGCTATATTTTTTTAGTTCATTGCAGCTAGCTGCAATGGGAAGCAACAGTTGTAACAAGGCTGATGTGATCAGAGCTTATTGTGTGTAGTTTTGATCACAGCAACCTAATGGAAAGAGACCCTAACTGATCAGATATTAGTGAATATTGTGAATGGCAGGAGCAGAAGAGGATCTGAATATTGAGAGGCCGCCGAGACAAGGAAATTTGCTTACTTACATTGACAGCACAGTCGTGGAAGAACAAGCGCACTAGAGGAGCACCTGATGTCGGGTCTTTTCGTACATGGCTTGCCACAACATATGAAACTATGTCCTGTAATTCCGGGCACGACGTTTGATAGAATCCAGTTTCTAATGCGAGATCAGGGCGAACCGTGGCAGCTGCTGCAGCACCAGCTTTGCACTCCGCGGCCACAACACAGGAACAGCAAAATAGAAGAGATCCAGAAATCAACCAAACTGCGCCAGCGAAGACCAAATTTAGCGTAGTAGAAGAAGAGCTGTGATCAGTAGCAGCCTGCGCAGTTCTCCTCCTCCTCCTCCTCGATACGCACCCGCTCTGCAACCCACATGATCTCAATGCAGCAACCGCCATTTCTGCAAAATTCGTAGGTGTACAGCTCCTGTAAATTGCAGTCAGTCAGTCAGTCGATTCAAATGCCAACTAATTCGAGCTTCTGCTGGTCGACTGATCTCTTGCTCATTCAATCAGCAGCTGAAATGCATCACCTATAGCTTGCTGCTAAGTACTCTGTGTCTGTGTATGTGTGTGAGTGTGTTTGTCTCTCTGTCTCTCAGCTTGCGTGTGTGTCTTTCTCTGGGTCTTCTGATGTCTCAGTCAGATCTATATGCACCTAGCTGAGCACTTGATTATCTAGAAGCTGTTGCGAATAAGAAGAAGAAGAAGCAAGGCACTATGTCAGTGGCTTTCCATTAGGTTGTTGTGATCACAACACATTGTGTAACTTCTACTAAGATCAATAACTGCTGTAACATGAACAGGTGAACAGACACGGCATCCAGCTACAGCAATGATCTGTATCTATCTTAGCTGGATTGACAACCATGAGCAAGTTGGAAAGAGAGAGAGAGAGAGAGAGAGAGAGAGAGAGAGAGGGGAGGAGTAAAAAAACACGCGAAAGCGCGTGCCGGCGTAGATGAGATCAGCAAGCACACGACAGCAAAATATGATCCTTCCAGCTTTGAGAGTCTGCAACAGCAGGCAGCCAGCCAGCCAGCCAGCCAGCCAGCCAGCAGCATGAGTGAAATTGAATGCAGCTACCAAAAGCCAATTTTGACCTACCATTTGCTGTATGAAGGGGGTTTTTTTTTTTTTTTCCCCTTCATTTTTTTTAATTATTTAAAATTTCCTTAATTTTGTGAGGTAGGTGGATTGGCACTCATCCACACGAGGACTTCGCCCCATTGGCTACAAGTCAGAGTGGACATTTACACCAGTTTTAGCATTCCTGCTAATGTTTTGGCTGCATGCTGCTGGAACTTAATATATAAATATGGC
>Ga0116231_10006985_pt1 | contig 21057 bp, 14 predicted proteins | sample S1TSphgellanicum_2_FD_89695 | JGI IMG/M metagenome (GOLD analysis project Ga0116231, IMG submission 89695) | Host-associated microbial communities from peat moss isolated from Minnesota, USA - S1T2_Fd - Sphagnum magellanicum MG | ecosystem: Host-associated > Plants > Peat moss > Unclassified...
ATAAAAAAAATATCCCTTGCACTCTCTTTTTTTTTTTCTGTTTGTGTTTTTATTTTAAATCTGTTTTTTGTTTTTCTTTTGGTTTTTTTTTTTTTTCTTTTGAAATTGCTGCACATCTCTCTCTCTCTCTCTCTCTCTCTCTCTCTATTTTACTCCAACGAACAAATTCTTTGCAAACTCTCTAAGTACTGCTGCTCTTTTCTGCAAACCTGGAGCTTGAGGAACAGTTGCAATTCTTGCAATCAGGAAGCAAAGCAAGAATTGTTTTTGTTCTCAGTTTGAATCTTCAAAGACCCAAATAAGAAAAAATTGTTGCTATAAAAAAGTATTCCAATGCCAAATTCACACTTTGGATTTTGATCATCATCATCATCATCAAAATCATCAAATCTGTGGTGCAAGAAGAATTCTAGTGGACCAAAACAACACTTTGCAAAGTACTTATCAGATGATGCTGATCAAATTGTGCTGGCAAAATTCTAGTGCCCATAACACTTGGGAAGTGAATATATAAATATGATGATGATGATGATGATGATGACGAAATTTGCATCACAAATTGATGCCAATTCCAGTGCCCAAAATACTTGAGAAGTAGCTAGCTCATCATCATCATCATCATCAAATTTGTGGTGCAAATCCCAGTGCCCACAACATCTGGGAAGTGTAAGTCAGGCAAGCTTTAGACTAGGAGTCTATATAAAAAGCTTGGAGTTGAGGCCCAAGACATCTTGAGGGCCAATAAGAGTAAACTTTGAAACACTTTTGGCCTCTTCATTGGCCTCAAAGCTACTAACAAAATGAGGGTATCAATGGCTCTTCAGAAAGTTTAGTGTCACTATTTTGCATTGAGTAGTTGTCGTAGCAAAAAAGGCCTCTTCTAGGCTTGGTGTCCTTCTAGGTTTTTTTTGCCTATCTCCTTGCACAACTTGCTTCGTGCTACTAGTGATGGGTTTAGATCTTAAGTTTTGTATTTTCTCTTCGTAGGGCTCCCCATTGTGCATTCTACATTACATTTTCAGGTGTGATCTTTTGTTTAGACTTCAATCCTTTCTTTTTTTCTTGTATCGTTCCCTTGCGAGGTGTTTTTTTAAATTTGATCAAAATGAAATGGAAGATTTGCAAAGCTTCATTTGATCATATGATGTAAAATGTTGAAGAATCAACAATATTTTCTTATTCCATGAACATTTTCCCCTCTCATCCCAACTTTTCCTTCTCCATTTTCCTTTCAACTTGGCATTTCTCTCTCTTGCATTGTTTCATATGGTCGTTGTTGGGGGAAAAGGTTTTTGGTCTCCAAATCTTCATTTTCAAAGCTTTTGTGAAAGAATCTTGTTGTCATCATGGTGGTCGTCATTCTTTCTTCACATTGCACATTAGTCGAATTCAATGGAATCTAAAGAAATATAGGGTAAAGGTCTAGAGGGTAACATTTTTTAAGCTTGTTAACACAAGTTGTGATGCTTGTCCATGTCATATTTAATTTGCATCATGTTTTATTCAAACAATAAAATTTATATTTTTTATTTAACATTTTTTGTATTTTTGTTTTCCATGTTCATATAATTTTCATCACACATCTTTGTTTTGTCCTTAGACAAGAAATTAATGTTTTTTTTCTAAGCAAATATGTTAATGACGACTTTTTTTTTAATTTTAATTTTAACTTTTGGTTGACACCCAATGAAATAGAGGGAAAAGGGATTTAAGTTGCGAATAGTTTTATACAAGCACCTTAACTATTTTTCAATAAAAAATTTCTATAATTTTTTTAAAAATTATCTTATCATCATTTGTTGTCATTTTTTTAATAATTTTCTTAATATTTGTGAGTTCAAATTTTGATCTTTAATATCATGTTGACATTTATTAACAAGACCAAAAAAACACCTTAGGTTTGCACGTGTGAAAAGATTCCATGTAATAACCCTTGTGAAAAAAACCCTGAAATTAGGGGGAAATTTGATTGTCTATTGCCAATTTTTTATAAAGGTTAGGGCTAAATTAGTTTGCAAATATTTTTTAATCAAATTGGATGCAAATTATTCCCATTTTATTTTTATTTTGGGTGACAATTTTTCATGATCTTAAAACATTTATTATGTTATCCATTTATAGGATCAAGTTGTGTGCACAATGTTTATGTGTTTTGTTTTAATACCATAGATGTCTCAACTTAAGTCACATGGTTAGTTTAAGGTAAGGTTGGTGAAGGTTCATGAGGTGTGTTGTTGCGTCTTTTGCCCATGAGCTTCCATTTTAAGTCATGTGAACTATATAATATAAAAAAACCTTGTGGTGTCATTTGCTATCTTTTCAAAATTTTGATTAAAGAATTGCTTCAACATGTTATTAATTGTCTAGAGTTTGGTTTTTACAAATAAGGTTTTCCCAAATATGATGTGGTAAATTACTAATCAACTAGCAATGACATGTAAGTCTTGTATATGATTTCGTTCACATTTAAGTTGTAAGTTTCTCTCTTTTTTTTTTTGTCTTAACAAATTTTTTTTGTCTTCTCTTTTAAGTTTTTGTGCAACTATTCAAAATATTCAATAAATGAAACATCAATGAAAATGTTTTGCAACTACCAAACATCAATAAGAATTTAGTGTACTCCTTCAATTCAACCAATAATTGTCATGTATAAAAGGATTGATATCTACATTAGTTTTGAAATTGATGAGTATTTTTCCTCTTGAAACTTGAAAAGAATTGTGTTTCATCATTAAAAGAAATGAAAGATTTCACAATTGAAACAAATGTCATTTTTTGAAAACATGTATTGGTTAAAATTGTAATTTTTTTTTCATTGGGGCTTTTTGGTAGTAGGGTTTAGGGTTTTGACAAGGGATTGGTTTGGGAGTAGCTAGGGTTTTGGTAATGAAAAGGAATGTTAACCTTAACCAAAAGTTGTAGAATATATTTAAAATAATCTAAAACCACATGACATTGATTATAAAAATAAAACCTAAGGCAAAGGATATGGCCTAAAATGAAGAGCTATTGGGAACTTGGGGAACACATTGGGAACAAAAAAATCCAATACCCCCATCCTCCTCCAAAAGAAAAAAAAAATTAACCATCCAAATGCATGTCACTTCACTTCTTTGGTTGCAAAAAAACAATTTGCTTGCTTTTTTTTTTGCCATTTTTTACTTTGATTAATGGTGGGGGTGGAGATATGGTTGTATAAATATTAGGTCCACAAATTCTTTCTCTATTGTTTTTTAGTGTTGAAAGCAAAATTATTGAACCATTGGCTAATTTTTTACTATTTGTTGCAATCTAGTAATTTAAATTCCTATATGTAGACAAAAGTGGCTAAAAAGCCATTCTAGGTATGGTTACCTTGATCCATCTATTTTAATTAGGTTTTAAAAAATAATTATGGTACATTGAAATGTTCAAAAACATGGGGGTAATTAGGTGGATTAAGTTTAACCTTGTCATGTACTTATTTTGATTTATATAAGAACTACTATAGTAATGGTTGTTAAAAAGATAGGTTAGGAAAAAATAGTGGATTTGGACCCTTGGGTAGTTGCCACCTATTGGGGTAATGGATGATTGTACTTAGAAAAGGGCATGATTTGGATAAAAGGTGTGTTTTGTGTGTAAGGAGCAACAATGTTTGGGTATGAAATAGGGTTTTTGTGTGTGAACTTTGTAGTTTGGTGTGTTGCTATTATAGTGTGAAGGAAGAAGTGATTGAAATACAAGCAATGGACCTTTGTTATATTGAGGTCTTGTTACTTTTTTATATTCAAGTTATGAAGGCGATCTTTGGGTGAACAAATGTGAGCACATCACTATTGTGATTCTAATTTCAAGTTGTTGATTTCTTCTCATGATAGTACTATTGTAGTGTAGTTGGCAATTTTGTATCTTGTTTGTTTCTTCAATTTTTCTTGTGAATGTTTCATTTTAATTGTTAAAGTAACCATAGTTATTGCAACTATAATATTATATTCCAAGTTTTGATATGCATGCATAGTTGTTTGCTAGATCATTAAGTTTCATTGTTTTAATTTTATGTTGTCATTGTAGCAATTGTCCTACTACAGCCAAAATCTAAATTTGTGGTAGCAAAATTATTCTCCCCTATATTTTGTAAGTTTTATTTGTAAGATTTGATTTTCCAAGTAAAGCTACCATTATGATTTTTGCTCCATTCAACCCTAGGAAAATAACATTTTTTCATTCGGTGATGATTTTTAAATTGATGTTGATATTCTTGAATGAATTTGTACAAGAATAATTTCAATGTATTATGAAAACATTTGGATAACTTTGAAACAAATATAATGAATATGACATATGTAAAAACATTTTTCAAACATAAAATTTGTCCATAAAATAATCCTCACTTTAAACCTCAGTTTACTTATTCGTCCTCCTTTTTGAACAATCCATAAAACCCACCAAAATGAAGGTCACTCCTGTAAATAAATTAAAGATGAACACCCCCAAGTGGTCACCATAATTTTTATTGTAATTGCACCATAATCTACCTAGTTTAGTTAATTTGCCACATAAATTAGGGGGCTACTTAGGGTAAGGGGTTAATTCGGTTAGGATCTACCAAGGGGCTAACTAAATAGTATATTTCATAGAGCTACTAAAGGGACTACACATGTTAAATGCTATTTAAGGGGCTACCTAAGGCATGTTTAAGGGTTATCTAGGGCCCATTTAAGGACTACCTAGCTAGGGGCTATTTAAAATAAGAATTATTAGAAGCCTACATAACAAATTACATAAGCATTATTTACAATGTTCCATAATGGCTACTTAGAGACCTACCTAAGTTAAGGGATACTTAAAGATTATTTTAAAGGCTACATATGAGGTTATGAGTTAGCCCTAGGTATTATTTTAGGTAATTCTTTAAATAATCCCTAAACAACCCTTTATGCACCATTTTGTATTTTGAGTCAACTTTAGGTAAGTTTTGAAGCAACCTTTAAGTATCCCCTAACCTAAAAAATCCCATTAACCTTTTAAGTTGGTTTTGTGTGATTCTTGAAATACCTTTTAAGTATCTCATTGCCTAGGTAGGCCCCTAAATAGATTCATGCAAAACACATGAAATAGGAAGAAACTCAAGTCATCTTGGGTTGATGAGAAAATTTGAGTTTCCTCCTTTATTAATTCCTTTGGCATAGTCTCATCTTGTATTTTGATTGTCATCCTTAGTTTCAGTAAAACCCATGGTTTTGCTCATAGATTTTATTGAATTTGTGAATAATTTTAATGTGACCAATGTTTTTTTTGTTAATTTTTAAAAGACTTAAAATATATTGCAAATGACATTTTTATGGCATTTTTAAAAAGTGGACCTTTACATAATAATATAATACAACATTTTTTTGGGTCATAGGAATTTTTAAAAATTGTAAATCAATTTGCAAATCATGATTTTAAAAATGTATTGAATATTTTGTTTTTAAGGATTCATTCTTTGGAGCAAGTGGCTTTTAAGTGGCTTCTATTAGCAAGTTTGAACCTACTTACTCTTTTGTCCATGGAGTACAACTCATGGAATCACAATTTTTTCTTTTGAAAAAATTGATTTCACAAAAGTGGTGATGTTTTTTCAAAATTTTCTCTAGAGTTGCCAAAAGAATTGTCCATAAACTAAAGATGTTCCAAAACAACACAAGAAGAAATCTTGTTTTTCTTCCACTACCCAAATTCACTAGGTTTTTAATGAAATAGGACAAAATTAACTAATATGCAACTTGTATGGTTTTGATAAGAAAAGGGAGTAGTTGATTAGGACATCTGTAGTGAAATCTTTTTTAGTCATTTTGGATAGTTGCATGTTGCACTAGATAATTTTTAATTAAAAAATTATGACATGGATATACAAGGTCCCAAGTTAATATGACATGGAATAACATGCCACATAATCATGTAATTATTTTTTCCCCCAAATCGTGGAGTCATGAATTACATTTTTGTCATGGCATGTCATGACAAATTTACATGTCATGAAAATTATTTATTTATTTATTTATTCCCGATTTTATTGCCATTTTTTTTTTTGACACCATTTAAGCATGATGTACATGTTTGTGTTTTTACCATGATGTATATGTTTGTAAATTACATTTGCACAATATACATTAAAACATACATCTATCAAGGATTGAACCCAAGACTTCATGAAAACACATTAAAATCTTAACCACCAAACCACTTCAATACATTATTAATGAAATGAAATATCTAACTTTATCATGTTTGGCATGAAATTGTTTAGAAAATTCAAACTTTAACATACATTTCCTTTTGCAAAATGTATTCAAATGTTACAAATGAAAAGATGATATTAAAGCTTATTCAATAATGTATTCAAAAAAATTATTATAATTTAAAATTTTAATTTACAATGTTAAAAATAATTAAATAAAATTTCATAAATAAATAAATAAATGTTTAAATTGACCTAAAATATTTGTAACTTCAATGTGAATTCAAAAGTGCAATTATTCTTATTTTTTAATTTCTATAATTACATGAAATATGTCCATTTTTGAAGAATCACAAGTTTTTATTTTCCCCAATATGATTAGGTATAAATTTATTTATTTATTTTTACAATGTTGTTAAAATGGTAATCATTCATGAAAAGATTACCATATTTGGTTACATACAAGTTGTATAATTGGAAACTTGTTTAAATCTTTCAATATTATGGTTATTTATGATATTTTATTGTAAAAAATAACAATATATTCTTTAAATTTGGCCCACAAAACTTTACTTTCAAAACAATTTTTTTTGATGTTGTTGCCCCCTTAAATTGACAAAAATTGATCATAAAAATCAACATTAATTATGCAGTAAATATAACCTTTTAATTATCAAGATCATATTTGTTTAGCTAGATTAATCATACATTAATACCAATGATTAATTACACAGCTTTGAAAAAAAATCACAACATATTTTTTTTAATGATGTAAAAATATATTTTACATTTGTTTCTTTTATAAAAGGAAACACAATTGAATTTGGTGAAATTTTGCGCTTAAATAGTTGGATTAACCCCCCCTCCTCCTAACCAACATGTTTTTTTGGGTTTCAAATTTTCTTAATCTAGCAATTCTTGTTGGGAAAAAAAACAGAAAAAAATAGTGCAAATTCAAAGAAAAATGTAAACAACAAAAAACTTACTAAACATTTGGGATCAAAAATTTGAAAAAAAACATGTTACTCTTAATGAATAAATTTTTTTAATTAATTCTAATAGTTCCAACCTTAAAAGCATAAACAATTCCAACATCAAATTTATTTGAAAACGTTTAAGCTCGATCTTTGAAATCATCATAAACCCTATCCAATGTTTTTGAAATTTTAAAATAAATATTAATGATGTAACCATTTAAGGTTTTTTTTGTGCTGAATTTCCACCATTTTGCAAACATAAAAAGGGGCATCAACATCAACAAAATATTTTTTCATCTTTTAAAAAATATATTTTAACTAAAAAAAGTTTATTTTTATTTTTTAAAATGATATAATTTTTAAACGGGTTTTAAGACTTGTAATCAAAGTATTAAAATATTTTAATCAATAATTTATTTAGAAATAATAAATAAAATTTACAATAATTAAATATTAAAAATGTTTTTTAAAAAACTTGAAATTTCATGTCATGAATAAATCTAAAAAATGTTTTTGGTTTAAATTTTCCTAAAATCTTTGTAAGTTCAATGTCAATTTAAAATGAATTTCATTAAGTCTTTTTACAATTTTATTTTCAATACATAAAATATGTGCAATATTTTTGAAATTGCAAGTTTTTATTATCCTCAATATAATTAAGTACTATTTATTTATTTATTTTTGCAATGTTGCTAAAATGGTAATCATCCATAAAAAATTTGCCACATTTGGATATAGACAAGTTGTGTAGTTAAAAACTTGTTTAAATCTTTCAATATTAAAGTTATTTACTATATTTTATTATAAAATTTTGAAAATATTTATTCTAAATTTGACCCCAAAAAAATCTTTCAAATTTTATTTTTTTTAATGTTGTTGCCCCCTTAAATTGGTAAAAATTGGTGACAAGAATAAACATTAATTAAGTAGTCAATATAACCATTTAACTATCAAGACCATATTTGTTTAATAAAATGAATCATACACCAATATAATTAATTAATTACCTAGCTTTGAAAAAAAATGGCAACATATGTTGAAGTTATTATAATAATTCCAACATTAAACGCATTAAAAAACAAGATATCAAATTTATTTGAAATTTTTTAAAAAAAATTTTGAGATCATTATAAACATTATCCATTTTTAAAGAAAATTCAAATAAATATTAATGATGTAACTGAATTTTTTTTTGAGATGAATTTCGACCATTTTACAAACATAAAAAAGGATATCAACAATAGCAAAATATTATATATTTTTTAAATGATATAATTCTACAATGGGTTCTAGGACTTGTAGTCAACATAGAAAAATATTTCAACAAATTTGTACCTCCATATATGGCTTATAGCCAAAACATGGCTAAATTGTTTTTGTGCATGATTTTGAAGAATATTACAAAATTGATTAAATGAAAATATTTAAAATATCATTAATGTTATTATTATTATCACCATTTATAATTCATTCATTCATTTATTTTTAAATGAAATTTTTTAATTCATTTCCTAATATTTAAACATAAACTTGTAACAAAATAAGCTTACAAAAAATTATAAAATATGTTTTAAATAAAAAATAAAAAATATAAAATATTGATAATCTTTCATAATAATATTAATACTTTAAAAATTTTTAATTTTTATCCATTTTTTTAACATGGATTTTTTTGTCATACACTAAAAAAAAAATGGGGATAATATTATGGATTATTTTTTGTGGTTTTTTTGGTGTGGCATCACGAACATTCATAATAATAAACTTGTCCATGATGCCTAAAACAAACGATGGGAAATATATATATTCAAATTTACATAAATGTATAAGAATTTAATATATTAAAAAATTATAATTTAGAGGTTTACATGCATCTAAGACTTTGCATGCACGAATATTTTGACCTAATCATTAACACCTTCAAATATAAATGTGAAACTTCTCAAATTTTTATACATTCATTTAAAAAATTGTGATGAATGCAAAATACAACTCATGAATAGTGGATTTAACAGCATTCAAACTGAATGATTCAATCCATGTGCAAATGTTAATAGTTTACGAAATGTGAAAAAAATTCACTAACCCATTCAAATGTAAATATGAAACATTAAGTTCAACTATATGTGTTTCCATATATATTAATAAGTGCAATATGCAATGTTTGAATAGTGGTTCAATAAGCTCAAAATCAATGATTTCATTTGATAGCTCAAAAATGTGAAAAAAATCATTAAACCATTTAAATATAATAATAAAATATTGAGTTGCATGTGTTTAGTATATTATAATAAGTGCAAAAAATGCAATTTGTGAGTAATCTTTTAATATATTAAAACCGAATGGTTTGACTTTGATAATTGAAAAAATGTGAAAAAATCACAAATTCATTCCAATATAAATGTGAGGTTTTAAATCATTACATGTGTTTTATATATTTTGATAAATGTAAAATATAGCTCTTAAATAATGGTTTTAACATGTTAAAAGTTGATAGTTCAACTCATGTACCATGTTAATAATTAAATAAATGTCAAAAAGTTCATTAATCCATTATAGTGCATTGTGTAAATAAAATTAAAAGCAACCTCAATTTCCACATCAACAATTTAAAATTATGAAATAATTAAATAAGGTCCAAATTATACTCATAAATGAACAACATAGTGAACACAACAACTATGAATAATATTGACCATTAATTAGTGCAATAAACCACTTGTAATCTTAAGATGGTCTAATGTAGTTGAAATATAATCAAATCGAACAATAGTCAAAATATGTGGGGGTGTAAAAGGACAAGATTTCTTCTTGTGCAACCCAAAGGTCACTTGATGTTTTTAACAAAAATGGATTCCAAGAAGGATGATGGGGGCATTGACATGTAAGTTCAAATCTTCACCCAAACATAACTAGTAAATTTCAAATATGGTAGGCTCTACATGGAGTAATTTGCCCCTCCACTTAGTGGGAGGGAAATTTTGCATAAGGAATTCCATGTGTCTAGTGGGAATTTATGGTTTTTCATTTGATTTTCATGTTTTGTCATCCCAAGTTCATGAATAATTTTTCAATTCCTCATCCATTAGTAGATTGGCCATGTGTTTTACTCGAAATAAAGCCCATGAATGAGAGATCTAGAAGAATAAACTTGTCTTTGGTTCCCACCTTAGGCAAATGCTTTATTGGTTCGGCCCTGTAACGAAGAAACATTGTCTTAGCCCTAGAAATGGGCCAAAACTTTGGTATCTATATATAATAGGGTGATTTGAAGTTTATTATAGTCCTAGTAGTAGATAAATCAACTTATTATTAATGCCCCATTTAACTCTTATTCATTCATGCATGCTTGGAATAATTCACTTTTTACATTAAATAATGTTCATTTAATTATGCATGATAATTTTTAGTGGTGGCAAATTAGATTATTTACATCTGGAATTTTGTGTGGAGTGAAAAAATCATCTTTCTATTTCAAACTTAAATATACTATTAAATATCATTATTCATACATGCTTGTTTTCATTAGTCATAAACTGCATTAATCATATGTGAAGTATTATGTTATTTCATGCATAGTTCACATAACTTATCTTCACCTTAAGTGATGTTCAATTACATGTTAATCATGCATGAATACATTATTATTCATGCAAATTTTTTTTAAGTGGTGAAAAGTTCCAACAATTACATGTAGATTTTTTTATGGACTATTAAAAGAAAAGTTCTTGTTGTCCTTTTGTTGAAACCCAAATTGACTAATTAACCCCAATAGTTCCCCCAATCATTATGACAAGCTTTGGTTGAAGTTTCAATTGGTGTTCCCTGTTTTTAGTTTTTTATATTTCACTTGCCATTTATTTTGGATTAGATAATTGTTTTGAACTTCTTTCTTTTGAACCTTTATTTTCACGCTTGATACATCCCCCATATTTTTGACATGTTTTAATGGAAGGTGATCAATCCATCTTTTTTCTTTTTTTGGGGGTTCATTTGGCCACAAACAAGTCAATAGACTTGTTTTCACAAATTCAACTCCAAGGTCTGTCACATGTCATTTTTGGCTTTTGGTTTTTTTGGTTTTGAGTTAAACACATTTGCATAGTGGTGATAAGGAAGGTGAGGCCAATGATCACCATTAACGACTTGGATTACATAGTTTGTCACATTGTATTTGAGGGCTTTGTGTTCAATCGTTATGAAAATTTTGACAATTCAAGTGTTTTTGCATATTTGCATGTCGATGTCATAGACCAATGTGGGATTTCAACTATGAGTGTCACCTTAAATGGGGCATTGGTGATATTACATAATAATAAATTTATTCACGGGAACCACATGCAAATTGAAAATTTTACAGTGACACCTCAAGCAAAATGGGAACAAGGGGACCATGATATATGTATTCGTGTTAGTAGTTTGACTTTGGTGGATGTTGTTTCACATGAAAACATCACTTTCCATTTTGTTCACACTTACACAATTGCATCCTTTTGTAAGTTTTTGCATGACAAATTTGCAACAACAACAATTGTTATACTTGTCATTAGTGTTCAAGGGGAGACAGACGGATGATTTGACCTCAACATTATAGATAAGGAAACAAGTGATGATATACAACCTGTAAATTCCAATCAATTTTGCTTGATTTTTTTGGGAAGGAAGTCAAATTCCTTTTTGTGCATTTAAATCATGGATAAATTTCAAAGCCCTTGTTTTCGATCAACTATGCCTAAAGACAATAATGTGAAAAAAAAATTTGATTAAAAGATATATTATTTTTAAGCATGATTTTGAAAATTGGAGTGGTTTAATCGGTAGTATATTTTGTCTTTCATTTCCATACTTTTCTAGTGGTATTTGAATTTACATACATTTATATGTCTTATTATGAATTGTTAAACTCAATAGCGAAACATAAATTTTGTTTGCAATTGTAATTATGTAGATTTTGTTTTTTTTACCACAACATATAATTTTATTTTTTTTGGAAGGGGGCTCGAGGATATGTTAACTTAACATATACTCAAGTAAAGATGATTTTTTGCTTAATCAAATGAACCACTTAAATTATTTAAAGTAAGGGCATGTTGTTTTGGTAGAGTAATACTTTCCATGCCTAAGAAAGGGGGGAGTGGAGCATATTACCAAAGGCTAAATTTTTCCTTAGCAAATGAACTAAATGCTTGTGGCAATGAAATCTTAACTCTTCACCATGGTTTTGGGATTTATTCCATAGCAATAATTTTCCAAATTTGTTTTCAAATCTTGAACATTTTAAGTACCTTGGTATATTAGCAGCTTTAACATTAGGTTTTTTTTTTTATAAATGCTTTCAAAATTTTCAAATTATTTTTCTTCAAAGAAGACATGTTGAAATATTTAGAAATATTTGTCTTCCTTTGTGCAAGTCACTAAAATGGTTTTTTAAGCTTTTGGACTAATAAGCAACATAAAAATGGATTATTATTAGGTTGTTGGGTGAAAAATGTTCAATGGGTTGGTGCAAGACCAAGGAGACAATTTTTGGCCAATAGCCACAACTTAGCCTTTATATTTAACTATTATGGTTTCTTTCTAGGGTTTTAGTCTAGGAGGGACTAAAATTATAAATTTTGAGCTTAACATTAAACAACCCTTAATTCACAATTTTTTCACATATTAAACATATGAAAAAAAATGTATGTTGGTTTGTGCAAATCAATTTCCTTCTAAATTTTCATGTAGGCTATGAACACCTTTTTCAAAGATTCCACATTGGAGCACTGACATTTGTATTGCTAAAAAACATTTCAACAACCTCAAGTGGAATTGTCAAATACCAAACAAATTTATCAACCATCTTCGCTCTTGTGATTAATGAGGAGGTCATCAATTGATTGACCTATTTACATGAAGTCACTATGGGAATGGAACAAGGCCCATCCATAATAGTGCAAGTGATTTTTTGACTTTATGAAAACAAAAATTCCTACTTAATACACATCACAATAGAAAGCCATTAATGGCTCCAATCACAATCAAGGTACCCCAAAAGGACTATCACATGCAAGGATTGCAATTCTCAAAATTCAAATATGATTTTTTTTTTTTTTTTTTTTTCCATATTAGATCTTAAATTCAAGATTCCCAATGGGTTTTATGAATTGTAACAAACAAAATGATGGTTAAAATTAAAAATTTGGTGCACAATTTAATGTCCTTAAGGTTCCTAGAAAATCAATTTAGTCCTTGGTCATAGCACTTATAACATGATATAGGACTAAAAAGGACTAGTATACTTATGCCAAATTGCATCAAATTTAAAACATGTACACAAATTGGTGTTTGATATCAAATGGCATAAAAATAATACCATGTACATTGTCCAAATTCTCTAATGGCAACATGTAGCCCTATCAACATGCAATATTTTCAAACTACAAGCTTAAGGAGAAGTAAATGAACATTATTTAGTGTGTTTTCAAGCAAGTATGAAACATGCATCTAGATGTAAACTTATGTCGGATGTAATTTTTTTGTATAAAATATTGAAAAAATTTCAAGTACATTTAACTAAAATTACATGAGTTACATAGTCAAAACTAGATTAAATTGTTTTCTTTGTAAAAAAAGATTCTAAAGTCATGGAGTACTAGTTCTTTTTGGGATACCCTGATTGTGACTACAACCTAATGTGATGATTTTAATGTTTGATTTGAAGAACTCAAGAATATGACACAAGTTTTCATGTATTATTGTTACAAGTTATTGGAGATTTCTATATGCATGTTTTGATCCTGACTCCATTTGTGTGAACTTGTTAAACATGCCATTTTACAAATATCATATGACAAGATGATTACATGTTTTTTTGTTCAGTTTGCACAACACCTTGTATTTAGGATGTGAATGTGAAAGGCCAGATTATGCCTATCACATGTTGATGTCATTGTGGAAAAAATTGGATTCAACCTTTGACTAATTTAGATGAGGCGGCATTTTTATCCATGCACTTAGAAAAAAAATAGTTGTCGTCCATTTGTTGAAGACCATTTAAATTTGTGGTTCATTTTCCTTCACCCCAAGGTGAAAACATGGTAAAGTATATAATTCAATTACCTTAATAATCTATTTGTCAAGCTAACAAGAAATAGGACTAAAACCCATCATAAAATTATTATACATTTAATATTTTTACTTAAATGATGAAAAACAAGAAACTTTTTCACTATTACAAATTTATTATTAAATCTTACGTTGTAAAAATAGGTTTCAAGTAGACTTTTTAAATGTAAGTAGTTTTTGAAGCTGTTTTTTGCAGTGTAACATTTGTTTAAAGTATGCATCAAATATATTTTACCAAAGAGAAAGTTAAATTTATTTATTTTCCATCTTTTGAATATACAATGATCTTTATGTTATAACTTCACACAAATCTATTTCATTAAATTTTCTAATGAAAAAATACTTTTGAATACCACATTACCCAATCAATTCAAAAGTACTTGTCCCCTACTTTTATTATTCCAAAGTTTCTTAAATCTTGTATTCAACTTAATACAAACCCAATGGAAAGCACCATGGTTTGAAAATGAAATTTAAGTACAAATTGAATATACTTTCTTGTGTTTTCATGGAAAAAAATCTTTTTTTAAACTTGATATTTTTTTGTCAATTCTTTTTGTATAAAATACCATGCTTTCACCCCCCAACCAGTGACCTCACTAATTTTCAAAAACAAATTGGAAATTGAGACATAAGTTTTAATTAAATTAGTTGATTTGTTCAATTTTTTTAGTGAATTAGTTTTTTGGTGAATCATCACATCCATGTCCATATATGTACAAATCAACATACATATACATAGGTTTTACTAGATTGAGGTTTTTAATGTACTTAATTCCTAACCATATTGTTATAAATATTTGTAAATCAATGTACATATATATCATTCGAACTTTATGTTAACCTTGTTTTGAAAACATAATATATACATTGCAATTTACCATTTGAAAATGCATTTTATATTCCCTTGAAGTAGATTTCTTGGAATGTAACCAAAAAAAAAAATAGTCTCGATTGGACTCCATAGGGTATCAAGCTATCCATAGGAAGTTGGGGTTTTGTCATTTTTATTTAGTTACTTACTTGAAACAATTATCAATTTCACTAATGGATCTTAGGAAAAGAGTTGTACAATGTCTTCAACATGCTTTAAATATAAATGATCCTAGAGTTTCACACTATTACAATGTTTATTTGAGCCAAGACACATTAATGACACTACACCAAATCATTTCACCTTATGAATACCTTCAAAGAATGGGTTTAAAGTGCTTTAAAAAGGTGGTCTTTGGGCCGATTTCACAATTGTTTTTTGGTTGGCATAATTTGTGAAGTCCACCATTGAAGCATGGCCATATATTATTGTTGGAGAAGAATTTGCAGAAATGAATAAACAATTTATATTGGTATACCATGAAGATATGGTCATAGACGTTTCACATTATAATCTATCATTAATACACCCATTGTGGAATTATGATCATGAAAACAAAAAATCATCATTGCGTGAAAATATGAAAACTTGTAACATTGTTTAAAAAAAAGAAAAATACAACATGATGCCCAAACGTCAAATGTTTTCGAAATTTCAAAAAAATGACATCATCTAAAATTTTGATGGACACTTGAAGAAAAGAAAATTTACAACAAATCCTCAATGATCATAAAAATTTGGATTTGAAAAAAAATTGCTAAATTATTTTGTGATATCCATCCCCATCTTAATGTAACAATCTGACAAGTACATAGACATGCTCAATATATGCAAAAAAGCTTGTGTACCCTTTGAATGTTATTCTCACAAAATTTATGAAAAAAATCATAACAATTGTTCTAATAATTCTTCATAATATGAATTTTGTCATATGCAAGAAAAAAAGATGTTAGACAACATGAATTTTCTTTCATAGCTCCATCGGGTTATAATGATAACCCAACTAGTAACGTGAAATATTCATGTTCTAAGCATGGACAAAATGCATGATAGGATACCTACATCCATGCTTGTGACCCATAAATTTGCTACATTGAAATCAATTGTGACCATTTTTCACAATGAAATCAAGACTTTCCCAAGTGTACAACACATTAATTGTTGTTTACGATATTTAAAAACTAAAGCAAATTTGTATGATAACATCCATGGCAAAGGAATTTTTAACACAAAAAAAATTTAGATCTTTGTGAAACTTTCAACATAAAATCTTCACATAAGTTTAACAATTTACCATTACCACCTATAAAAGATAACTTGGATAATAATTTGCATGGTACTAAACATGATGTGTCCTCCATCAATTCAAAAAAATGTTGATAATATGAGGATAGGTGATTCAATGTTCATTGAAGTGTTCCAACTAAAACTAAATGACACTCCAATTTTACCTTGCATGTTTTGTCATCAACTTGGTTCAAGAAACAAGCCACTCATCTTACAAGAACAATGTATATGAACTATTTACCATATATGTCTTCTTTATTGAATGTAAACTCAAAAAATATCATTGGTTTAATCATTTGCAACAACTACAAAAGATACCTACATGGAAAAGATTTTCCAAAATTCTTGATACCCACAATTCTATTTTAAAATATTCATATTCCATTTGTATCAATATTGTTTGAATTAAAAGAAATACCTGCCATTTTAAGACAAACATTTGCACATATTTATCAAATTCAAGGATATGGGCAATTCAAAATGCATGGGAGTGTGATCAATGTTCCTTCAAAGTTAAATATAATTCAATCAATTTTACCACGATTGTTTGACGATGAAACAACATTTGGTTTAATTATCAAAAGAAAACTTGAATATAATTCCTTTCACACATCTAGTAACATTCAACCAAATCAAGTTATGTATGCATTAAATTATTTTTTGAAAACTTTATGTGGATGCTAACATATCAATATGACCATTATGGTTAAACATGTTTAATCTATCAAAACGACGAGAAGACAATAACTTGCATGATAATATGGATTTTAATACAACATCGTGATACCAAAAAAAGTTTTTTGAAGAAGTCTTCGATGATGTTACAATAGATAATTTGATCCAAAATTTTTTAACATCAAATGAAATTGATGATGAAATCCTCAGAATGGCACCAAGCCAGGACTATAAACCTATTAGCCTTTTTCAAGATCAACATAATGAATAACTCAATTATCCAACTTTATTCTTTAGAAACCATCATGCTCAATGTATTCCATCACATTACACATATCAAGAGATTGTCAATTTTGGGATCAATTGATCCATAAAGACCACAAAATTGCTAGACATATTCCAAACTTGTTTTTTTAAAGTTGTCAAACTTTTAATACAAGTAGTACGAACAACATGTTGAATATAGATTCGTAAAGGGCAATTTCATGGTTGTGAACTCATCGCTAAACAAGTAGCAAATAAACCAAATTTAGATAAGTTGTTACAATCAAACATTGGTTATCCTGATTTAGTTCAATTATGCTCTTCATTATACCACTTTAAAAACTTAAGAAAAAATGTATTTACCATGATACAACAAATAGGTCCACCAACTTTTTTTGTGACTACAAGTGTTGAAAGTAGGTATTACATCATCTTAACAAAGGTTTCATTGATGTCCCTAACGACTTCAACAAACTTTACTCCAAGGATTTAACACATTTAATGAGAGTTAACCCTGTAACTTGTGCATAATATTATGACCACCAAACATGGTTGTATTTAGACATTTATGTAAAAAAAATTCATCAACATTTCATGTTGTACAATATTTTTATTATGTAACAAAATTCCAAAACAAGGGAAATGAACATGAACACGATATGTTATGGATTAAAAAACACCAATTTATGGTGTACATGATAACCATGAAATTGTAGCTTTTGTTCAATATATATCATGTGATGTATGTTTACTTCCAAAAGACCTTCAAGACTCACAAACACATCAACACAAATGCACATCTCAAAAAAAAACCAAGCTATGTGTCATTTCCATTACCTTTTTCCACCTTTGCCTTCTACACAAATTTTGGAACCCCTTGATTAGTAATCTACATGTGAAAAAATCACAAAAGATCTTACAAAAATTTGCCAAAAACAATTCATAACCTTGTTAGAACTTGAAATGAATAATCCAATGTCTTTCGATCAAGTTTTATAGAAATTAAACGTTGATTTCCCAACATATATAAAAGCATTAAAAAATTCATTAAAAAAACCTACATTATTTTAAAATAGAAATGTAAAAATGTTCAAACAAATGTTTTTGACATAAAAGCTAGTCCACTTTAGGGTGCAAATATTGATGTGTAGTTCATTTTGGACCTTTATGTAGTAGCTAATTACAACACGTCATATGTTACAAAGGTAAATAAAATAATTACAAAAGAATTTCGAACAATTATTAATTATTGCCAACATGAGAACACAAATGTAATTAATAGAGAAAATAATAGGCAATGCATTCTTCAATGCACAACAAACGTCTGCACAACTTGCAATTCACATAGTGCTCTTTATTCTTTTATACCATTCATCACGCAAATGGCTTTTTATAAACACATCCCCACCAACTGAATGAACATTTGTATTAAAATCAAATAAACAACTACAAAACCTCCCTCTTGATGAATCTAAAAACATTAAATCACTTTCAATCATTAACAAGTACATGAATTGTCCATCATCATATATAAATTCGTTTTTCAATGAATTTCATATTTTTTTTTGCAAACAAAACAAAAATAAAATAAAATGTCATACACCTCAAATTATTTGTTTTTCTCACTATAACAAACATAAAGACCTAGAAAATTATTATCAAAAACAACTTTTGCTCTTTCATTCATTTATAAACTTTGAAGATTCTCAACTAGATGGTCATCCCACATGGCATTTTGCATACATGACTCATGAAAAATTCATCATACAAACAATATCAAATTTCATATATTTATTTCCAAATTTGAACAAAAACCTAAACAAATAGTTTTGCTTAGAAATTAAAGCTCATGTTTTAGTTTGTGTCAACAATGAAAACATATGGATAAACATTTTTTTTGTAAATGATCAAACAATATCAACACCAATTATAAATAATTCCAATATTGAAATTTATGATATAACACTAGACTCACATATTCAACCATAAAAAAAAAAATTCATTATTCCAAACACCTTTGAAAAAAAGAATGATATCATTTTAGATAAAAAAATTTATTATCTTGTTCAAAAACTAAATTCAAAACAACGAGCAATCTTTGGTGATTGCATATACCTTAAAAGGACACAACTTGATAAACCAATTCATTTGTTCTTGATAGGTGGAGCTGGTATTATCAAAACATTTACATTACTCCTCATTATACAAGGCCTATTGCATCATTACAACAAACAATTACATGTTGATCCACTAAAACAAAAAGCACTACTCATGGCCTACATTGGTAAAACAACTTTCAATCCATTCAACATTAAGTATTCCCCTAAATTGTAAACATTTACCATTTGTGACATTTGAATGTTTAGACATTTTATCAAAAACATATAGTGATCTCAATTTATTGGTCCTTGATGAAATATCCCTCATTGGTAATAGAATATTTTCTTTCATAGATTATAGACTTAGAGCCATTAATCGAACAAACCACCATTTCTTTGGTGATTTAGATGTCATTATTATTGGCGACTTGCATTAAATACCTTTAGTCGGTGATTCTTGGGTTTTTAAACCAAAATAAAACTCCCTAAATTTTTTAGTAGAAAACTTTTGTTTTAGTTGTATTCAATGTTATGAATTGCATCAAGTTATGTGATAAATAGATGAAAAAGTTGTGAACATTTAAAATAATTTAGTACTTCTGCACACATTAAAAATGATATATCCACCCTTGATGCAATATGTTTTAAAATACCCCCAAACAACCTCCAATTCCCCTTTTTATATTACACAAATAAAGCCACAAACATATGAAATGAATATGTATTTCAACATACTAGTGGACAAGTGAATGTTTTTAATGCAAAAAGATCATCATCATGACGCATTTCTTTTGCACTTTAATCTATAAGAAGATTCGAACCATATTTCAGGTTTACATTGTCAAATACATTTGAAATTGGGAATGTTTGTGAAAATTATGTGTTGGAAACTATGCCACACATGATGAACTTTTCAATGGTATTGATGGTATATTTAAATTTGAAACATCATTCACCAATAATGAATCTTTTATATGGATTCAATTTTCAAACTTAGAATACATGAATTAAAAATCAATATTTATATTCAACAACAATTGAACAACACTTGGACACCTATCCAACCCATCTCCAAAGAAATTCAAATAGGTGTTAATTCAAGCCATTTGATCACTCATACACAATTTCTTGTACAACATGTTGTTATTCACACAATTCATAGATCACAAGATCTCACTTAGATTATGTGGTATTTGACCCAATTGGAACAACACATCGACATGGCCTTACATATACAAGATTATTTTGAATTTGTACAAAAGAAAACCTATATTTATTGGCTCCCTTGCAAAACAATAATTTCAAGGTCAATGTTTGTGTAATGGAAGAAATGCATCCACTTTGAACAAAAGTTGTATGGAAATTAACAATAACAAGGTTGTCACTACTTTGTACAAAACATGCCGTAATCCAATCATTAAACACTAGGTCTCTACCAATTCATGCTACTAATATTAACAATGATCACAACCTAAAATCATCCCAATTTATATGTCTCAATGAAACAAGATTGAAGTCCAATGATTTTGACATCATCCATTCCCTACCACATACAAAAAAAATAGTAATCAC